>SDBS01000083.1_pt1 | contig 70490 bp, 73 predicted proteins | sample 2277091 | NCBI WGS metagenome assembly SDBS01 (sample SAMN10404972, study PRJNA504765) | marine sediment metagenome | isolation source: marine sediment core GS10_PC15, 163 cmbsf | place: Arctic Ocean: Southern Knipovich Ridge | collected 2010
ACATAACCTTGAGGGCTCTTGAGATTCTTAAAGGGGTTGACCTTATTGCTTGTGAGGACACTCGCCATACCCGTAAGCTCCTTTCCCATTATGATATTCATGTTCCTCTGACCAGTTTATACGAGCATAATGAAATGAAGAAGACTCCCTACCTCACAAGACGCCTGAAGGATGGGGCAAATGTTGCTCTGGTGAGCAAGGCAGGGATGCCCGGAATCTCTGATCCCGGGTATTCCTTAATAAAAGAGGCCATAAAGCAGGGAATTATCATAGTTCCCATTCCGGGTCCTGCTGCTTTAATTGTTGGTCTGGTAGCTTCAGGGCTTCCTACCCACAGTTTTATCTTTGAGGGGTTTCTGGGTAGAAAAAAAGGCGGTCGAATAAAGAAACTCAGCCTGCTAAAAGAGGAAGAGAGAACTATAGTCATTTACGAGGCTCCTCATCGAGTGAGGAATGTTCTCTCCGAAATTCGAGAGGTGCTGGGGGATCGTCAGATGGTAATAGGAAGGGAACTTACCAAGAAATTTGAGGAAATATTAAGAGGCAGCGTAAGCGAGGTGGAGAAGATTCTGGAGAAGAAAAGGCCTCGGGGGGAGTTTACGTTGGTGATCGAAGGAAAAAGGAAATAGCCTGACGCTCAAGTCCGTATGCTTGCAATTTCATGAGGTTACGCTATAATTCTGGCAAAAGAGAGCGTTTGATACGGCCTTTCCCGAGACCAGAAGATGTCCAGAAACAATACGAAGCTGATAGGCAGATGAGGGAGTGAGAAAAACCCTGGATATGCTTGACAGCCTGGCTACTTGATGTAGGGTGGGTGCGGAATGAGGGTATTCATAGCTATTGAGCTCCAGGATTCCATTAAGGACAAGATAGCCAGAATCCAGGAGAGACTCAAAGTTACGCAGGACAAGATAAAGTGGGTTGATCCGGCCTCAGTTCATCTTACCCTGAAGTTCCTGGGAGAAATAGGGGAAGAGAAACTAAGAAAAGTGCAGCAGACTGCCCGGGAGCTAGCGGAGAGGATTCCTCCATTCAAAATGGAGATTAAGGGGATGGGGGTATTTCCCGGATTTTCATCTCCTAGAGTTATGTGGATAGGGGCAAGGGATACCGGCAGTCGGCTAGAGGAGCTGGCAGCTAATCTGGAGGAAGCCCTGGCTGAAGAAGGATTCGTAAAAGAAAGAAGAGAATGGAAAGCTCACCTTACTCTGGGAAGAGTCAAATCTCTCAGGGAGGCAGATAAATTAGGGGGGCTCATTCAGAAGGAGACAGAAACAGATGCCGGGAAAATGGAGGTGCAGTATATCACTGTAATGCGAAGCCAACTCACTCCTAAGGGCTCCATTCATACAAGTCTTGGTCAATTCCATTTGAGGGGAGATTAGAATGATGAAGGAAGCCAAAATAAAAGCCTTGGATATAGCCAGACGTCAGATAGAACAGCAATTTGGCAAGGGTGCACTGATGAGGCTGGGAGAGAGAGCTGCTCGCATGAATGTACAGGTCATTCCCACAGGAAGCATTGCTCTGGATGCGGCCCTGGGAATCGGTGGAGTTCCCAGAGGAAGAGTGGTGGAGCTGTTCGGTCCTGAGGGCTGTGGCAAAACTACTCTGGCTCTGCATATTGCTGCTGAATCCCAGAAGCAAGGCGGGATGGTAGCCTTTATAGATGTTGAACATGCCTTGGACCCGAGCTATGCCGCGAAGCTGGGAGTGGATACGGAGAATATTCTTATTTCACAGCCAGATTCAGGAGAAGAGGCTCTTCAGATAGCTGAGCTCTTGGTGCGGAGCAACGCTATAGATTTGGTCATCATTGACTCGGTAGCTGCCCTAGTTCCTCGAGCGGAGCTAGAAGGAGAAATGGGTGAGGCTCACATGGGACTTCAGGCGAGACTGATGTCTCAGGCTCTTCGTAAACTCACTGGAACCATAAGCAATTCTAAGACCTGCACTATATTCATTAATCAGCTGAGGATGAAGATAGGAGTTGTTTTTGGCAATCCAGAAGTCACTCCCGGAGGAAGAGCCTTAAAATTCTATGCTACGATGAGGCTGGATATAAGGAGAAAGAGTTCTTTGACCAGGGGTGAAGAGAATATAGGTAATCTAATCCGGGTAACCGTAGTTAAGAACAAGCTTGCTCCTCCCTTCAGGAAAGCGGAATTTGACCTTCTTTTTGGGGAGGGGATTTCGCAAGAGGGCAGCATTCTAGATGTTGGAGTGGATCTGGGGATCATTGATAGATCGGGTGCCTGGTTTTCCTATGGGGATACTCAAATAGGCCAGGGAAAGGAAAATGCTCGCGAGTTTCTCAAGGATAAAAAGAACAGTGCTTTGAGAGAGGAGCTTGACAAGAAGATAAGGCAAAAACTGGGATTCTCGAAGAAGACGGCTGAAGCCTCAAAGGGCCGGTAATAGGAGAGTTGCCTCTGTATTCGTCACAAAGACTAATGAGAAAGCTTGCAGCAGCACTGGTAGGACTTATCTTACTCTTATTCCTTCTTGTTTCCCTCACCCAGGCTGAGATACAATATGAAGTGGGTAGGGTAACCTACGAGTCTTATTCTGACCACACCCGGGTTTTGATAGAGCTGACTCCTGGAACAGGGTATGTGGTCATAGATCTTGATAATCCTCCCAGGCTTAAGGTCAATCTATATCCCGCCAACCTAAGCTCTATATCCAAGAAAATTGAAGTTCAAGACCGATTTGTTGAAAGGATTCGGCTGGACCAGGAGACAGAAAAGGTTGTTAGGGTGGTTCTCGATCTCAAGATATCTGACGCTATTTCTAGCGTTGATCTTTCGGCGGATGGCTCTCGTGTCGCTATAGAGATCCGAGGTTCCGAGGAAGATGTGGTTGCGGCTGTTCTGAAAGAGAAGGGCACCCCTATAGTCAAGAAAGAGGAGATTCCGTCCGTTACCCTACCCCAAGAGAGAGAAAGAACTGTTTACATCATTGTTCTTGATCCCGGACACGGGGGCAAAGATCCAGGAGCTATTGGCCGCAGCAGTGGACTCAAGGAAAAAGACGTAACCCTCAAGGTGACTAAGTTGGTAGCAACACTTCTGAATAAAGAGGTGGGAATGAAGGCGTATTCGACAAGGAATACCGATGAGTATCTTTCTCTGGATCGAAGGACGGAGATAGCCAACCAAGTGGGGGGAGACATGTTTGTCAGTATTCATGTTAACTCTGGCTATAGGCGCCGTGCCAAGGGGGTGGAGACTTTCTTTAATTCGCGATATTCATATGGGGAGGGAGCTGAAGAGGTTGCAGCCATAGAAAACAGTCCCCTGGGGTCGGAAAATGTTTCTGATGCGGCGAAACTCATAATCTGGGATCTTATCCAGGATGAGTATCGAAGCGAGAGCAATGACCTGGCGCACATAGTGCAGAAGGAGATGGTCCAAGCAACAGCTCGAGAGGACAGAGGAGTCAAATCAGCCGGGTTTTATGTATTAAGGGGAGCCAAAATGCCAGCTATTCTAGTGGAGATAGGCTTTCTTTCTAACGCTTCGGAAGAGAGGATGCTAAGAGAAGAAGATTTCAGAGAAAAGATTGCTCTGGGAATATTCAGGGGCCTCAAGCGTTACTACGAGAATAAATCGTAAGAAGCTGTGAAAACTGATGTCTTTTGGCTGGGGAGAAGAAAGTGCCTCAGAAGAGAAAGAAAGCCTCGGAGAAAAATAGGACTTCAAAGAAGAAGGGAAGAAGTCTCAGATTTGTGCTGGTGCTTGGCGGTGCGGTTTTTCTGGCCGGACTCCTCCTTTCTCCGTATCTTTGGCAAAAACTGCAAGAGATCCCCTATATTTGGCGGAAGGGATACGAGATCAAAGAATGGATTGTAAAACCTTTCGTTCTAGAAGAAACCAAAGATGTTAAGCTCTATTTTTCCGTGCCGCAAGAGAATTATCTTCTCCCTCAAGAAAGAAGGATTACCTCTTCTTCAGGGATAACCGCTCAAGCCAGGGCCATACTAGCGGAATTGATTAGTGGGCCTGGCAGCTCCTCTTTTGCTCCCACTATTCCACCAAAGACGGAAGTGAGAGCCATCTATGTTAGGGACAAATGCATTTATATCGACTTTTCCTCGACTCTACGAGAGGCACATCCCGGGGGATCCTCAGGAGAGTTGCTCACCATCTATTCCATTGTCAACAGTCTTCTCGAGAACCTTCCTTCCCAGTCAGAGGTGCAGATCTTAATTCAGGGAAGGCCAGCCGAGACCCTGGCCGGGCATATAGACATAAGGAAGCCTCTGAGGATGAATTTGAGCCTGGTCAAAGTAAGTCCAGCCGGGTAAATAGCAAAGACTAATTGGTTATGACCAAAGACAAAGAATCGCCCCTTATTATTCTGTGTGCCATATTCGTTGGATCTCTAGTCATTTCTGAGATTCTGGCTACGAAGATCATGGCTCTGGGGAAGATCTATCTTCCTGCCGGTGTCTTAGCATATGCCATAACATTTGCTATCACTGATGTTGTCAGTGAGATATGGGGAAAGAACCTGGCGAGGCAGTTGGTGCTGGGAGGACTTTTGAGTGTGGGGGTTGCTTTCCTACTTATCTGGGTTGCCGTTGTTCTACCCTCTGCTCCTTTCTGGACAGAGGAGAAGGCCTTTGTCAGAATTCTGGGGATGGAGAAAGGAGCGGGTCGGATAATCGTAGCCAGCATAGTTGCCTATGCGGTGAGTCAGTACCATGATGTTTGGGCTTTTCACTTCTGGAGGAAGGTTACCCGGGAAAGACACCTGTGGCTTCGCAACAATGCTTCCACTCTGACATCTCAGGCTATTGACACCTGCCTATTCATCTTTTTGGCTTTCTATGGGGTATTTCCCCTCCTCCCCCTTATTCTAGGGCAGTACTTTATAAAATTATGCATTGCCTTGCTGGACACCCCTGTAGTCTATGGACTTGTTTATTTCCTTAGAAGGCACCGTAGAAAGGTTTCTTAACCGCTTCCCTAGCCCTAGATTCGTGCAAGGAGAGGGCCTTTGGTATTTGCCATACTATCAGGAAAGTGTTTTTCCTAGTTTCGAGGCACATCTTTCTAAAGGTGACATTCGGGACATGCTTGCCGCGGGAGGCGGAAAAATCCGTTGGCTGTAGAGCAAGGAAAAATTGTGCCGAGATGCCTCTTTGATACCACTAGCAAACTATTGATGTGTGAGAGAGAAGTAGCTTTGCCCTTACTAGTTTGGAGGCACATCTTTCTAGAGGTGACATTCGGGACATGCTTGCCGTCGAAGACGGGAAGAGGGTTCCTGCGGAGCAAGGAAAAATTGTGCCGAGATGCCTCTTGACAAGCTCTTTCCTTGTCCTAGAATTAACGAGATAGGAAAAACCATGTTCACCGGCATAGTGGAGGAGGTGGGATCTATTGAGAATGTGGAGCCTTCCTCCTATGGTCACAAGCTAGGTATTCAGGCACGCGGGGTGCTGGAAGGTACAAAAGAGCGAGACAGCATAGCGGTTGACGGTGTCTGTTTGACTGTGGTTGGGATAAAGCCGGCATGTTTTGATGTTGAGATAATGCCCGAGACTTTGAAAAAGACTAACCTCTTTGGGTTGAGAAAGGGAAGCGAGGTAAATCTAGAGAGGGCTCTAAGTCTGGCTGATAGGCTGGGCGGGCATCTGGTAAGCGGAGATATCGATGGAGTGGGGCGGATAAGAGAGGTAAGAAAAGGGCAAGGTCAGACTCTAATGCGAATTCAGCCTCCTTCTCGGCTGATGAAATACATAGCCCCCCAGGGTCGCATTACTGTGGAAGGGGTAAGCTTAACTATAGCCGGGGCAGCCCAGACAGAATTTTGGGTTTACCTCACTCCTTTTACTCTGGAGAACACGAGCCTTCGTTCAAAAAGAAAAGAGGATCTACTCAATTTGGAGGTGGATCTCATTGCTAAATACTTGGAGGGAATCATTCAGGAGGGGAAAGGCAACCGGAGGGGAATTGACGCCGAATTCTTGAAAAAAGCGGGATACTAGCGCCGCACCTGTTGCTACATTCTAGATGAGTCAAAGATTGAGCCCTTCTGGCAAACGAGGTGTAGAGATGGAGTTTGATCCTGTGGAAGAGGTTATCCACGATCTTAAGAAAGGCAAGATGGCCGTTGTGGTGGATGACAAAGCAAGAGAGAATGAAGGGGATCTCATCATTCCTGCTGCCAAAGCTAGCCCCCACGTGGTAAACTTCATGGCGAAACATGCCCGCGGATTGATCTGCGTGGCTATAACTATGGATAGAGCCAGACAATTGAAGCTCAGCCCTATGGTAGGGGAGAATACCTCTCTTCATGGGACTCCCTTTACCGTATCAGTAGATGCTAGGCGCAAGACCACAACAGGAGTATCCGCCTATGATAGGGCCAGGACCATAAAAGTGCTTGTTGATCCTAAGGCAGAAGCCGAGGATCTGGCAAGGCCTGGTCATATTTTTCCCTTGATCAGCCGTGAGGGAGGCGTGCTGGTGCGAGCAGGTCATACCGAAGCATCTGTAGATCTAGCCAGGTTAGCGGATTCTTATCCAGCAGGCGTCTTGTGCGAAATAATGAGTGAAGACGGGCGCATGGCCAGACTTCCTGAGCTTATCGAATTCGTAAGGCAACACAATCTAAAGATGTGCAGCCTGGCCGATGTCATCCATTATCGCTGGAAGAAAGAGAAGCTGGTAACCAGAGAGGCTGTTACTATTCTGCCTACTCCTTATGGAGAATTTAAGCTCATCGCCTACAGAACGCACCTGGAGGGCCGCGTTCATCTGGCTTTAGTCAAGGGAAAGGTGGAGGGTAAGGAGGATGTTATGGTAAGGGTGCATTCTCAGTGTTTAACCGGTGAGGCGTTTAAGTCCCTGCGCTGTGATTGTGGACAGCAATTGCAGGCGGCCCTAGAGAAGATAGGAGCTTCAGATGCTGGAGTTATCCTTTATCTAAATCAAGAAGGTCGAGGTATAGGCCTCCTTAATAAGCTGAAGAGCTACACCCTCCAGGATAGAGGAATGGATACGGTAGAGGCCAATCTAAAACTGGGTTTTAAGCCCGATCTTCGAGACTATGGTATTGGAGCTCAAATCCTGGCTGACCTTGGACTTCACCGCATCCGCCTGCTAACCAATAACCCTCGCAAGATTGTGGGGCTAGAAGGATATGGCCTGGAGGTGACGGAGCGAATCCCCTTGGAGATAAAACCGAACACAGCTAACAGGCCTTATTTGGAGGCTAAGCGAAAAAAACTCGGACACCTTTTGAGGGTTGATTCTTCCCGGGACTGAGTGGTAGAATTCGGCTGCTGAGAGCATCCGAATTTTGAGAATTCTTGTGATTGAAAACGAGGGGATTGATTGCCCGGTGGCCGAGGGGGACCTGGCTAGCAAAGGGACAATACCAGTGGGAAGAGGAGGAGATATGAAAGTCTTGAAGGGAAAGATAAGAGGAAAGGGCTTGAGGTTTGGTATCGTGGTTTCCCGATTTAACGAGTTTGTCACCGGCAAGCTCTTGGACGGAGCCTTGGATGCACTAACCAGGCATGAGGTCAAGGAAGATGATATTGAGGTAGTTTGGGTTCCCGGATCCTTCGAGATCCCAGTATTGGCTTCCCGCCTGGCAGCTACGGGACGATTGAGTGCCATCCTGTGTCTCGGAGCTATCATTAGGGGAGAGACACCTCATTTTGAGCTCATATCCACACAGGTGGCCAGGGAAATCTCTTCTCTCTCCTTGAGGGAGGAAATCCCCGTGATTTTTGGGGTAGTGACAGCTGATACCCTGGAACAGGCCATTGAAAGGGCAGGGACCAAGGCAGGGAATCGGGGCTGGAATGCGGCTATCTCTGCTATGGAGATGATTAGTCTGTATGAGCAATCCCCAAAGTAAATGGACAGACGGAAGCCTGGCACCAGGAGAAAGCGAGAGTTTTTCGGGAAGCGTATCTTGTAGGCACTATGGTCAGGCAGGGCGAGTTACCACAAGGGAAACTCTGGGGAGAGCGGTCAGGTTTCTTAGAGAAAAAGAGATTGAGAGTCCTCGGCTTAATGCCGAGATTCTCCTTGGTCATGTTGTGGATAGACCTCACTCGCACCTATGTCTTGAGTCTCACCGGCTTCTTTCCATCTCTCAGCTCGCCAAGTTTAAAAGACAGGTTGTCAAACGTTCTAGACATGAACCTCTTTCCTACCTCATAGGGAGGCAGAGTTTTGTGGATCTGTCTTTTGTGGTTAACTCCAAGGTTTACATTCCACGTCCAGAAACGGAAATCCTGGTGGACGAGGTCTTGAAATTACTGAGGGGACCTTTCCTGCATGCCCACAGGCGACCTCTGATTGTTGATTTGGGGACAGGTTGTGGAAATATTGCCATATCTTTAGCTCGAGGGATGCCAGAGGCGATTGTCTACGCGACAGATATTTCGGCAGAAGCCCTGGGGGTTGCTGTCCACAATGCCGAGCTGCACCATCTTGAAGACAGGGTTGTTTTCATCAAAGGAGATCTCTTTGATCCCTTGAGGGAGGAGAATCTTGCGGGAAGAGTGGACGTGATTGTTTCCAATCCTCCGTACGTAGCAACCCCTGAGATAGAGAGTTTGCCGCCGGAGGTAAGAAGGGAGCCACGGATTGCTCTGGATGGAGGGAAAGAGGGGCTCGACTTTTATGAAAGAATTATTCCCCTGAGTTCCCGGTTCTTAAGGAGAGGGGCTCTTTTGGCTCTGGAGATAGGACATGGGCAGCTCGAAAAGATACAGCACATGATAGCTCGTCAGGAAGATATGGAGCCTGTCCGGGTTGTTAAAGACTATCAAGGAATTGACCGGATAGTATTATCAAAGGAAAGGGTGAGAAGGGAGGGGTGATTTGCTCTTCAAGGGGCATGTATCCCAAGAAGGGGAGAGGCTAGAGAGACGAGTTAGCCTGATAGCGATAGTGATGGTGATTTGTCTGGCAGTTCTTTTGGTTAGAGTCGCCTGGCTCCAGCTAGTAGAAGGAGAAAGATATTTTCTTCTTTCCAATAACTCCCGCCTTCGGCTTCTTCCCCTTTCTCCTACCAGAGGGGTTATTCTGGACAGGAAGGGTGAGAAACTAGCTGGAAACGAAGCTCGTTTTTCCCTGGCCGTGGTTCCTTCCAATGTAGCTGACCTGGACGAACTCATCAATGATTTGTCCAGGGTAGTCCAGCTGGACAAAGAAGGGGTGAGGAAAAAACTTCTTTCCGCCCCCAATCCCTTCCGCCCGGTGAGCTTGAAGAAAAACCTGAGTATGCCCCTGGTAACCTTCCTTCTGGAAAGAGAGGAAGATTTCCCGGGAGCGGTAATTGTGGCCGACCCGCTGCGTACTTACCCCTTTGCCGAAACAGGGTCTCATCTGCTTGGATATGTGGCAGAAGTCAGTCAAGAAGAACTCGCCCTTTCCTCCTCGTTCGCCCCAGAGATGGGAGATCTGGTTGGGAAAATGGGGATAGAAAAGGTGTATAACCGCTATCTTCAAGGGGAAAAGGGTGGTCGGCAGATAGAGGTCGATGCTCATGGAAGGCCCCTGAGGACAATCTCCGAGGCAGATCCTGTGTCCGGTTATGACACTTATCTTACCGTTGACCTTGAAATGCAGAAGATAGCCGAGGAGGAGCTGGGCGCCAGAAAAGGGGCGGTGGTGATAGGAGATCCTCACACAGGAGAAATCCTCGCTCTGGTCAGTAGCCCCAGTTTCAATCCTGGCCTTTTTTCCCGTGGTCTATCCCGAGAGAAGTGGGAAGAGCTGAAGAATAATCCCCAGGATCCCTTGGAGAATCGGGCAGTAAGAGGGGAATATCCTCCTGCTTCCACCTTTAAGATAGTAGTGGCTATGGCTGCTCTGGAAAATCATCGCATAGGAATAAAAGACACCTTCTTTTGCCCAGGATATTATCAGGTGGGCAACAGAGTCTTTAAATGCTGGAAGGAGGGTGGCCACGGAAGGATTGCTCTTAGGGAAGCTATTATCGAGTCCTGCGATGTCTATTTCTATCAATTGGGGCTAAGGGTGGGAGTTGATGAGATAGCACGCTTTGCTAATTTGTTTGGAATGGGAGAGCGTACGGGAATAGATCTTGCCTCGGAAACGCAGGGCCTTGTTCCCACTCGTGCCTGGAAAAGGGAGAATAGAGCTGATTCTTGGTATCATGGGGATACTGCCAATCTGTCCATTGGTCAAGGATACATTTTGGCTTCACCGCTTCAGATGTTCAGGGTGATTAGTGTCGTGGCCAACGGAGGATACCTAATCAAGCCCTATCTGGTGAAGAGGATAGTAGACGTTCGCGGCAAGGTGGTTAAGGAAAACTCTCAGCCCTCAAGAAAGAAGATTGGTCTTTCAAGTTCTAATTTGAAGTTTATGCAGAGATCCCTGGCAGGGGTGGTGAGCGAGGGGACAGGATGGCGGGCCAGGAATGAAACGGTGAGTATCTCCGGGAAGACAGGCACAGCTCAGACTTCAGATGAAGACAGGCCCCATAATTGGTTTTTGGGCTATGCTCCTTCTGATAAGCCTCGCCTGGCAGTGGTGGTTCTGGTGGAGAATCGGGAAGAAGATATATCCATTGCTGCCCAGATTTCGGGTAGGATCTTTTCGCGCATATTTGGGGAGGAGGATAACTTAGCTTCCTTGAAGTGATTTTCCCAGTATGTCTTTTCTGGCAAAGAAGAAGTCTTTTCAGGAGAAGTTAGTGAATGAAGGTGCGGGAACCTTGAGAAGAAAGGAAGGCATGACCAATTCCCACCGAAGATACGATTGGCTGCTTGTGGGCACCGCCTTGATTCTTTCATTATGGGGAATTGTACATCTTTATACTATTGGCTTTCCTGATCAGGGCTATTATTTTGTTCGCCAGAGTATCTGGGTGGGTATGGGTGTGGTTCTTCTATTTCTCTTCGCCCGTCTCAAACCCCGTTTTTGGGAGAAAGCTTCCTTTCCCCTCTACGGGATTTTTTGCTTCACCCTTGTTTTGGTACTTATCGCAGGAGAGGACAGCCACGGTGCTCAAAGGTGGTTGAGAATTGCGATATTCTCTTTTCAGCCTTCAGAATTTGCCAAACTAGGCGTGATTCTTATTCTGGCTAAGGTCTTGGCCTCTACCAGGGGAGTAGGCTGGGGTAAGTTAGGCTTGTCCTTGGGTCTTACCCTCCTGCCTGTGGTTCTGATTATCCGTCAGCCAGATCTGGGGAGCGCTTTTGTTCTTTTGCCTCTTTGGCTGGGGATGCTGTTTTTGGCCGGGACATCTCTGAAAAAAATTGCGATCATTGTGGGAGTCGGCGTGTCTTTGCTTCCCCTGTCTTTTCCCTTTCTTCATTCCTATCAGAAGCTCCGTATTATGACCTTTTTGAATCCGCAAAGAGACCCTTTAGGTGCTGGATGGAGCAGCCTTCAGTCCAAAATTGCTCTGGGTTCAGGCAGACTCTTGGGCAAAGGATTGGGGGGGGCTGTGCAGGCGCGGCTCAAATTTCTTCCCGAACCATTCACAGATTTTATTTTTGCCAGCTTAGGTGAGGAGTGGGGTTTCATGGGTGTCCTACTTCTCCTTACTTTGTACTCTCTGATTGTTTTTAGAGGAATAAAGATAGCCAAGGAAACTGGCAGCCTCTTTGCTCGTCTGGTCAGCGGAGGCATCATCATACTGCTATTCCTCCAGGTTTTCATTAGCGTGGGAATGGTAACTGGGATGATGCCTGTCACGGGAATTCCCCTTCCCCTAATGAGTTATGGGGGGAGTTCTATTCTTATGTTCCTTATGGCAATGGGCATATTGGTGAGTATAGACAGACTTGGATTGAAATATTAGGGTTTATTGACAGTTTTTCGGCGGCATGTATAGTAGAAAACTCGGGCATTTGAACGATTCTGATAGGGCCAGCTTGATAAAGAGCTTGCGAAGAGATGCCGCGAATTTTTTTTGAGTGAGGAAGGTTATGAATTCAAATTTCAGGGATCTTCTTAAGAGAGAAGGACCCATCATTTTTGATGGGGCTATGGGGACTAGTCTCCAGTCTGCGGGCCTACCCGTTGGCACTGCTCCAGAGGAATGGAACTTAAGTCATCCGGAGAGTGTGAGGCGTGTTCATACCTCCTACGTAGAAACAGGCGTTGATGTTATTGAAACAAATACCTTTGGGGCCAACCGGGTGAAACTGGAGAAATATAAACTGGGGCGTATGACAGATGAGATCAATCGGAAAGGGGTACAAATTGCGAGGCAAGCTTGCTCTTCCTCTTCCTGTTTGGTGGGAGCCTCAGTGGGGCCTCTGGGGGTACTGATTGAGCCTTGGGGAGACCTTTCTCAAGATGAAGCTTCGTTGGCATTCAAGGAGCAAGTAGAAGCCTTGTGTCTTGAGAAAATCGATCTCATTATCATTGAGACAATGATGGATTTGAATGAAGCCAGGCTGGCTGCAACAGCTGCAAGGAGCGTTTGCGATTTACCCATAGTCTGCCAGGTAACTTTTTCCGCAAGTGGTAGGACTCTTATGGGGGATGACCCGAGGTCGGTGGTGGAAACTCTCTCAGGGCTGGGTATTGAGGCTGTGGGGGCAAATTGCAGCCTGGGGCCAGGAGAGCTTTTCCCGGTAGCTGAGGAGATAGTTACCCTTTCCCGGCTGCCGGTAGTGGTCCAACCAAACGCTGGCCAGCCTTGTCTGAAGCAGGAAAAGACAGTTTATTCGGTCTCGGAAAACGAATTCTCAGAGTGGGCGGAGAAATTCGTGGGTACGGGAGTGAAAATTGTGGGAGGGTGTTGTGGAACAACTCCCTCTCATTTAAGGGCGACGATAGAACGTCTTAGGGAGAAGTCCTGAGTTAGGGAGATAGGAGAAAAATGCTTTCCACAAGACTGGCCAGGGTTGCTGAATCCGCCACCCTGGCTATCGGCACGCGGGCCAAGGAGATGCTGCGAGAGGGCAGGAATGTGGTTAATCTAGCGGGGGGGGAGCCAGATTTTGACACCCCTTCCTTTATCAAAGAGGCAGCCATTAAGGCTTTGAGGGATGGCTTCACTAAATACACTCCCGTCGCAGGGATTCCGGAATTGATTCAGGCTATAAGGGATAAGTTTGAGACTGACAATAGTCTGAGCTATTCCAACTCTTCGGTCATGGTGAGCTGTGGGGCTAAAGAGGCTCTATATAACGTCTTTCAGGCAATTTGTAATCCGGGGGACGAGGTTATCATTCTCTCCCCCTACTGGGTCTCCTATCCGGAGCAAGTCAAGCTTGCCGGAGGTATCCCCGTTTTTGTCTCGCTCGATTTTCGGGGGGGACTGAAGCTAGAGGAAGACGAACTTCGCCAGGCCATATCCCCCAGAACCAAGGCTATCATCATAAATACTCCCCACAATCCTACGGGAGGTACTTTTGGCTTAGATGAGCTTGAGAGAATAGCCGAACTTGCAGTCAGTCAAGATTTTCTGGTTATTGCCGACGAAATATATGAGAAGCTAATTTATGAAGGCAGCCACATTAGTATCGCCTCTCTAGGAAAGGAGATGGGGAAAAGGACCATAACCATCAATGGTGTTTCCAAAGCCTACAGCATGACGGGATGGAGAATTGGATATGCAGGGGGACCCGAGGAAATCATTGGGGGAATGAAGAAGATACAGAGTCAGTCCACGTCCTGTGCCAATTCTATAGCCCAGAGAGCGGCTCTGGAGGCTCTTCTCGGACCCCAGGATGCTGTGGAGAAGGCAAGGAGAGAGTTCCAGAAAAGGTGCCAGGTCATACTGGATAGAGTAAGCCATATAGAAGGGATAACTTGTCCCAGACCTCAAGGGGCTTTTTATGTTTTTCCCGATATCTCTTGCTTCCTGGGGACTCATGACGGAGATTGGATCATACGAAGCTCGGTGGATCTAGCCAGGTATTTGCTTGAAAAAGCAGAAGTGGCTACGGTACCTGGCTCCGCTTTTGGGGCAGATAGACACTTGCGTTTGTCCTATGCAGTCTCTCTGGATGAAATTCACGAAGGCGTAAATAGAATAAAAGATGCGTTAGGCAATTTGCAGGGATGAGGAGAGGATCTGTGGGTATGACCATCACTGAGAAAATTTTGGCTGCTCATTGTCAAAGAGAGGAGGTTGAGCCGGGAGAGTTTATCCAGGCTGACGTTGATATCCTTTATGGTAACGATGTTACTGCTCCTTTGGCCATAGAAAAGTTTAGAGAGTGGGGAGCGGAGAAAGTCTTCGATCCGGAGAGAATTGTTCTAATACCCGACCACTTTACTCCCAACAAGGACATAAAAGCTGCGGAGCAGTGCAAGGTTATGAGGGAATTTGCCCGCGAGCACAAGATCAAGAACTATTTTGAAGTCGGAAGAGCAGGAATAGAACATGCCTTTCTTCCGGAGCAAGGATTTGTCCTCCCTGGAGACCTCATTATTGGGGCAGATTCTCATACCTGCACTCTGGGAGCTCTGGATGATTTTGCCAGTGGGGTAGGGAGCACTGATTTGGCAGCAGCGATGATTACGGGCAAAGTCTGGCTTAAGGTCCCGTCTACCCAGAAGTTTATTTATAGGGGTAAGCTCGGCCCTTGGGTTAGCGCCAAGGATCTTATTCTTTATACTATCGGGGATATCGGAGTGGAAGGAGCCTCTTACGAGGCCATGGAATTCGCCGGGGAGACCATTTCGCATCTTTCAATGGAGGGAAGATTCACCCTCTGTAATATGGTTGTGGAGGCAGGGGGAAAGAATGGGATTATCGAGCCTGACAAGGTTACTTTCGATTACCTGAAAACTCGAACTACTAAAGACTACCGAGCCTGCCAGAATGATCCGGGAGCAAGATACAGTCAAACCAGAGAGTATGATGTGAGCCGCCTGGAACCTCAGGTGGCCCTTCCATCCTCGCCTTCCCATGTCAAAGGAATCTCTGAGGTTGATCATACACCCCTAGACCAGGTAGTCATAGGTTCGTGCACTAACGGGTGGCTTGGGGATCTGAGGCTTTCCGCTACAGTCTTGAGAGGAAGAAAGGTTCATCCAGACCTCAGAGCATTGATTTTCCCTGCTACTGTGTCTATCTATCTTCAGGCTATGAAAGAGGGTCTTATAGAGATTTTTTTGGAGGCAGGGGCCGTGGTGAGTCCTCCTACCTGTGGTCCGTGTTTGGGAGCTCACATGGGAGTACTGGGAGAGGGGGAAGTGGCTTTAGCCACCACCAATCGCAATTTTGTCGGCCGAATGGGGCATCCCAAGAGCGAGGTTTATTTGGCTAACCCCGCCGTAGCAGCCGCTTCTGCCGTCAAGGGGAGAATCGCGAGCCCAGAAGAATTAGAATAATTGATGTGCGAGAGAGAAGTAGCTTTGTTCTTACTAGTTTTGAGGCACATTTTTCTGAAGTGACATTCGGGACATGCTTGCCGCGGGAGGTGGGAAGATCCGTTCCTGTGGAGCAAGGGAAGATTGTGCCGAGTACATATTCTTGACACAAGGCAGCGGGTATGTTATTATGATGAGGTAGGATCTTGACAGGAAGAAAAACACAGGGTAAGGGCGAAGATAAGCTCCGATAAGGAGGTGAAGTGGAGAGGGGTTCTTTACTTATCGAATGAAAGGAGGGGATCATAGAAATGTTGCCGAAAGGACAACTGAGACGAGTGTGGAGGGTAGGCCTGGTGGCATGCATGGTATTTTCACTCATGCTGCTGGCGACAGTGCCTCTGATGGCACAGGAAAAGTCTTTGGAGAAACAGCTTGAAGAAGCCAGAGTGGCGATCGAGGATCAGGAATGGGTAATTGGGCAATTGGAGCAGAACTTCTTCAAAGTTGTAGCGGAACTAAACGAAGAACTTGATTTTCTCAGAGCCTTGAGTACCAAGCAACTAGACGAGATAGAGTCGTATGTAAAAGAGATGGGGTCGCTTAGATTGGCTGGTGAAAAGCAGGCCAAAAGAATTGGCGAGCTTAACGCGAGTGCCAAGGAAAAGGCGGCAGGAATCAAAGGAAAAATAGCCCAGCTCGAGGCCCAGAAAGCTGAACAGGCAAGAAGACTCAGTGAACTCGAGGAGCAGGCAGCGTGGGCGGAGGAGCTTGCTGTTTTAAGCGAACAACAGGCAGAGCGAATCGAGAGGATAAATACGCTCTTTGGCAAAGCCACAGAAAAAATGAGGAATGAGATAGAGTCCCTTGGTGCAGAAAATGCTGAGCTCATAGCAGCTAAGGATGGCCTGCAAGTCCGGCTTGGTGCAATCGAGGAGAAGTATGCCAAACTTGCTGAGGATTATAAGGGACAGGCTGAAGCGCTTAAGCGGATGAGGAATGACTATCAAGAAGCTCTAGTTAGGATAGACGACCAGGATGGTGAGATCGCCTTTTGGGAAGAGCAGGCGGGCGGTCTTAACATTGAGATTGCTTCCGTTAGGTCACAATTGGCCGACTCTGAAGCATACAATGCAAGGCTGAAGAAACACAGACTGCTCCTTGGTCTTGCCTTTGTCGTTGCAGCAGTAATGGCATGTGACGCAGGTTAATTGTCCGTTGACGGAGTAAGAGAAGAAGGCAAAAATGCTCAGAGCAAAGGATCGGATGAATAGAGCAAAATGCCGGGAATGTGAGAATAGCCAATTCTTGAACAGACCTCTGAGGAGGTGAAAAAAGATGTTAAAGAAGATAGTAAGAGGGATCCCGATATGTACAGCAGTCTTGTTCTTAATGGCGAGCATCACAGCGTCCCTGCAGGCGGCGCTCCCAGTTTCGTCTGAAGATGTTTTGGACAAACTAGTAGAGGTTCAGCTTGATTTGGTGGAAACGAGAAAGATAATGCTGGAATCGAGAGAAATTGCCACCCAGACAAGGGAAGATGCGGCCAAATTCAAAGAGGAAGTTCTGGTCAAGTTAGGACTGTGGCGGGGAAGAGTTGCCCGGGGGATGATGCTGGCTCTCCAAGCCAAGGATGCAGTTAGTAAGATAGCAGATCTTGAGGGAGAAATCGCCCTGGCTAAAGAGATGGCCGCTGCGGCAAAAATAGAGATTGCTGCGGTGAAGGGGCAGACCAAATCTTTGCTGGAGAGGGTGAAAAGGCTGGAAGAGGAGCTCGCCAAAAAACCAGAGGTGAAGCTTGTGCCCAAGAATGTATACCGGGTGAATAAGGGAGATAGTCTGTGGCGAATCTCCAGCTACCGAAACATCTACAATGATCCCTACCAGTGGCCAAAAATATATGAGGCTAACAAGGATAAGATCAAGGATCCCAACTTAATCTATATTGGACAAAGACTTATTATTCCTCCAAAGTCCCTGCATCGAGTGCTTAAGAACGAAAATCTCTTTGAAATCTCCAATTACGAAAGTATCTATAATGATCCTTGGGAGTGGAAAAAGATCTTTGCGGCCAACCGGGACAAGATAAAGAACCCGAATCTCATTTATCCCGGACAACTTTTGGTAATCCCCCAGGGGTGAGGTCTTAGGCAAGTAACGGGAGTCAAAAGAGAGTAGCAAGGAAGCAGGGCGAGTAAGAACAGGGTAACTAAATTGGCAAAAATTCCAGATCCTCATGCCCCCCGTTTAGAGACGGGGGGCGCACGGATCTTGGAGATTGTAATACTTGGTAGGTTGCGTTTCTGTTAGTTCGTCGAATACCCGCTTATTTTTTCTTGCCATATTTTCTTTCGAATCTTTCTATCCTTCCTCCGCTGTCCATGAATTTCTGCTTGCCGGTAAAGAGAGGATGACAGGCTGAGCAGATCTCCACCTTCAGATTCTCCTTGGTTGACCTCGTTGCGTATTGGGCGCCACAGGCACATTTAATAATGGTGTCCTTGTAAGAAGGATGAATCTCTTTTTTCATTGGCCTACTCCATTTCCCCCGATATTTTTGTCCAGGTGTGAGATAATATCCAGGAATTGTTCATTGGTCTCCGTTTTTCTCATGACTTCAATTACTGCTTCGATGGGCTCCTTAATCTTCTGCCGATTAAGATAATCCCGGAGGGACCAGATCATTTTGAGTTCCTTTGGGTTTAAGAGGAGTTCCTCCTTTCTGGTGCCGGATCGGTTAATGTCGATTGCGGGGAAGATACGACGCTCGGCAAGCTCTCTGGTAAGTCTCAGCTCCATATTGCCCGTTCCCTTAAATTCTTCGAAGATAACCTCATCCATTTTACTACCCGTTTCTACGAGTGCGGTAGCTAGGATGGTTAAGCTGCCCCCGTCTTCTACGTTTCGGGCCGCTCCAAAGAATCTCTTGGGATGATGAAGCGTATTAGCATCTATTCCACCGGAAAGAACCTTGCCGCTGGTGGGCATGATAAGGTTGTAGGCTCGAGCGAGGCGGGTCACGCTGTCCAGAAGAATAACCACATCGTATCCCTGCTCTACCAGTCTCTTGGCTTTCTGGATGACCAGTTCAGCTACCCTGATATGTTGCTTGGGCGGTTCATCGAATGTAGAGTAGATTACTTCTCCCTTTACCGATCGCTGCATATCGGTAACCTCTTCTGGGCGCTCATCCACGAGGAGTACCATCAGCACTATCTTGGGGTGGTTGGTGGTGACGGAATTGGCTATCGTCTGCAAAAGCATGGTCTTTCCTGTCTTGGGAGGAGCCACGATAAGACCGCGCTGCCCTTTTCCCACGGGAGCGATGAGATCAATCAATCGAGTGCAGATATCTCCCGAAGGGATCTCCAGAGTCATGCGTTCCTCAGGATATAGAGGCGTAAGATTCTCAAAAACAGTTCTTTCTCGGGCTTTCTCCGGATCTTGCGCATTGACAGATTCAACCTTCAGCAGGGCGAAGTAGTTTTCGTTTTCTTTTGGGGGTCTAATCTGCCCTACTATGGTATCTCCTTCTCGCAGGTCAAAGCGCTTGATTTGGGAAGGGGAGACATATATATCGTCCGGGCCAGAAGTATAGTTGGAGCGAAGGAACCCGTATCCTTCGGTCAAAATATCCAACACTCCGTATCCATCAACGGTTTTTTCGCTTCCAATCTCGTCCTCAATGATCTCAAAGATAAGATTCTGTTTCTGCAATCTCTTGTAGTCAGGAATTTTCCTTTTTACTGCCTCTTCGTGCAGCTCTACTATGCTTTGTTTTTGTAGATCAGCTATATTCACTTCTTATTCTCCTTATGGCCTCCGGGAAGCATTTTATTATGTCAAGGGCTACCAAAGTTAGCTCTTCGCTGTTGGTGGCCGCTATATCCCCAGCCAGACCGTGAAGATAGACCCCTGTCCGGGCTGATGCGAATGGAGGAATTTCTTGGGCGAGTAGGCCACTGATTATACCTGTGAGTACATCTCCCGTTCCTCCACTGGCCATTCCCGGATTTCCGGTGGGATTGATCCAGGCCTCTCCTTTCCTGTCGCAAATTATGGTTCTGGCTCCTTTGAGTACTACCACTTTTCCTATGTCTCTAGCCAGAGCGGTGGCCGCTCCCAGCCTATCAATCTGAATTCTATCCGTGGGGACTTCAAGGAGTTGCCCCATCTCCCCGGGATGAGGAGTAATAATTAAGGGAGCTCTTCTTTGACGGAGGAGTGATACCTCGCCGGCAAAGGCGCTGATACCATCGGCATCAAGAATCATAGGAACCTCAAGCTCCGCTATGAGACGCTTGACTAGCTCTCTGGTGCTATTATTTGTAGACATCCCTGGACCCATCGCTACAGCAGTTGACTTTCGGGCAAACTCCCTTATCTTCCCAAAAGCTTTTAATGATAATGTCTTTTCAGGAGTTTCATCAAGAGGTAGGGTCATTACCTCGGTTAGTTTGATCTCTAGGATTTGGTTAAGACTCCTCGGGATACCTAAAGTCACCAGTCCTGCTCCCATCCGAAGAGAGGCCAGAGCGGCCAGTGAGGCAGCACCAGTCATACCCTCGGAGCCGGCCAGGACAAGAACATGCCCGAAGCTCCCTTTGTGGGAAGAGGGCTTTCGGTAGAAAAGCTGCTCAGGGAAATCTTTGGAAGTGATAAGATGACACTTTATCCCTTCTACCCCCAAGTCTTTTGGAATACCTATGTCTACCACTATTATTCTTCCAGTATAATCCATGCCGGGGTAGAGGTAGAATCCTCGCTTGGGATGAACAAAAGTCGCTGTACAGTCTGCCTGAACAGCTTCGCCTTCCACCTGGCCGGTATCTGTATCTACTCCGGTGGGAAGGTCCACGGAAAGGGTGGGTATCTTCAGTGCGTTTATCAAGTGAACAGTTTCCCTTATCAATCCTCGGGGAGCTCCTTTCGAACCAGTTCCCAGGAGGGCATCTACCAGTAGGTCTTGTGAGGCCAGCTTCTGCTTCAGGTCTCTTACATGTCGGGGCGAGAGGAGCTGCTGGAGGGGAATGCCCATATTGAGGATGATTTCTAGATTGATGGCGGCATCCCCCCTGATTTTATCTTTTTCCGTCAAGAGGAGGACCCTCACCCTGGCCCCCTGATTGAACAGATGTCTGGCCACCACCATTCCATCTCCTCCATTGTTACCGGGGCCGCAAAAGATGGTGATGGATTTGCCCTCGGGAGAGAAGTATTCTTTTTCTATTACCTGCAGGACTCCGCACCCAGCGTTTTCCATGAGCACTAAGCTGGGAATCTTCAATTTTTCAATGGCTTGAGCATCTATACCTTGCATCTCTTGAGCGCTTACTATCTTCACTGGTCTTCCCCGAGAGCTACTGCCTCGGCTATGGCATGGGTCTTTGTATGGGAGAGGGTAACTAAGATTTCTTTGACTCTCTGCTCCCGGGCAGCCTCTTTTGTCTTTCCTTTGAGGATAACGCGTGGACTACCGTTTTCTTGCCTTGATATCTCAATTTCTGACCAACCCGTATACTGGCCTAAGGACTTAACTACCGCCTCCTTGGCGGCAAACCTTCCTGCCAGATAGATAAATTCTCCCTGTTTCCTAGAGGTGGCGCAGGCCAATTCTTTGGGGGTGAACATTCTTTTTCTGGCCCGTCCCCCCCATCGCTGGATAATGTGCCTCAGCCTGTCCACTTCCACCATATCTATCCCAATTCCCTTTATCATTCGAAAGCTTCTCCCTATCCTCGTATCAGCTCCACCATCTCCCGTACTGCTTCCTTCATTCCCACAAAACAAGCTCGGGAGACAATGGCATGACCTATACTGAACTCTTCGATGTCCTCAATCAGGCATATTTCATGTATATTCTGGTAGTTCAGCCCGTGCCCTGCATTGACCCCCAAGGCCAATTTCTTGGCAAATGCCGCAGCTCCAGCAATTCTTTCCACCTCTGTAGCTGCATCCACGACATCTTGCTTTTCGGCATAGATTCCAGTATGAAGTTCCACCATATCTGCACCCAGCCTGTGAGACCTTTTTATGCTATTAGAGTCCGGGTTGATAAAAAGAGAAACCGGGATTTTGGCCTGGTGGACGAGACTCATAACCTCCTTTAATCTGGGGTTATCCCGGGAAAGATCCAATCCCCCTTGTGTGGTTAGCTCTTCTTCTTGCTCGGGCACTAAGGTGACCATATCTGGCCTCATCTTAAGAGCAATCTTGACTATTTCTTCACTCACACCCATCTCCAGGTTTAGTTTGGTTTTGATCACCTTCTTGAAAACCTCAAGATCCCGTTCCTGGATATGTCTTCTGTCCTCCCTTAAGTGAACAGTTATTCCGCTGGCGCCTCCGAGCTCTGCCAGAAGAACCGCTGCTACTGGGTCAGGTTCGAGCCCTCCCCTGGCTTCTCGAAGAGTGGCCACATGATCTACATTGACACTTAACTTTCTCATTTTCAAGTTCTCCCGTGGAAAAAAGAGGCAGCCTTTATCCTTCGTACTGCTTCTTTCATTCTTTTTTCATCTACGGTTAAGGAAATTCTTATGTACCCCTCGCCACATCTGCCAAATCCCACCCCGGGTGTTACTACCACTCCGCACTCTCTCATGAGTTTTTGAGCAAAATCTAAGGAGGAACAAGGAATAGGGACTCTCAGCCAGAGATAGAAGCTTGCCTTGGGAGCGTCAACCCGCCAGCCAATCTCTCTTAGACCCCGAACTAGGCAGTCCCGGCGAGTCTGATAGATTTTTCTTACAGAGGTGGTGAGTTCCTCATCCATTCTCAGGGCTTCTATTCCTGCTTCCTGTATAGCCTGAAAAACTCCCGAATCCACGTTGGTTTTTAGTTCTCTCAGGTTCTGTATGATTTTTCTGTTTCCCACCGCAAACCCTATCCGCCAACCCGTCATATTGTAGGTTTTGGAAAGAGAATGGAACTCAACTCCTACTTGTTTTGCGTTTTTGATTTGCAGAAGAGAAGGGGGCTGGTAGCCATCGTAGGCAATCTGGGAATAGGCAAAGTCATGACAGACCGCCACATTGTACTCTTGAGCAAACTCCACTATTCTAGAAAGGAAACTCTCAGTGGCTACTGCACCCGTGGGATTGTTGGGGTAGTTCAGAAATAGCAATTTGGCCTCTTGGGCCGTCTTCTTTTCGATTTCCTCCAATTGGGGCAGGAAATGGTTTTCTTCCAGAAGGGGAAGAGAAACTACCCTGCCTCCGGCAAATATGACTCCAGCTTTGTAAACCGGGTAGGCGGGATCTGGAACCAGAGCTATCTCACCCGGGTTGATTAAAGCCAGTGAGAGATGGGCTAACCCTTCTTTAGAACCGATGAGGGTGAGGATCTCTGCCTGGGGGTCCAGCTCTACCCCAAACTTCCTGAGATACCAGTTGGCTATCGCCTGCCGGAAGGAAAGAAGACCTTCGTACGAAGGATATCTATGGTTCTCAGGTTTCTTGGCCGTCTGGCAAAGTTTCTCGATAATAGGCTGGGGCGTGGGGAGGTCCGGATCTCCCACTCCCAGGTCGATAAGATCCTGTCCAGATGCTCTCACCTCATTTTTTGCTTTGTCAAGCTCCGCAAATAGATAAGGAGGTAAGGATGCCAGTCTTTTCGTTCTCTCGATTCGTAAACTCATTTTTCTTCAGCGCTCCCAGGACCCTTTAATATTTCGATTGGGCACCTTTCCTTCTTTGGAATGATGCGAGCCCTTTCCTTTGCTTCTTTGAAATCTCAAGAGATGGAAAGATGTCCGGAAAACGATTTTCTAGGGAGGAATATTAATTGGTTTCTTTGACTGCAAGAGCATCCTGGAGATCATACAGTCCATTTTGTTTCCGTGTGAGAAACTGAGCTCCGAGGATAGCCCCTAGGGCATAGATACGTCGTGAGTCAGCTCGATGGGTAATTTCCAATCTCTCCCCATCTCCAGCGAAGACAACTGTATGCTCTCCCACGGCGGTCCCTCCCCTCACGGAGTGAATGCCTATCTCTTTGTCTGTCCTTTTACCGGTTATTCCCTGCCTTCCGTAGACCAAGTTCTCTGAGAGATCTTTTCCTGTCGCCTTGGCTATGATTTCGGCAATCTTCTTGGCTGTCCCGCTAGGGGCGTCCTTTTTTAGGCGATGGTGCAGTTCTATAATTTCGTGGTCAAACTTTTTCCCCTGAAGGATCTGTGAGGCCTGCTTCACCAGATTGTACATGAGATTGATTCCTACGCTCATGTTGGGAGAAAGAAGTATCGGAATCTCTTGGGAGGTTTTTTCTATGATGCTGTATTCTTCTTCATCCTTGAAACCCGTTGTACCAATTACCATGGGGGTGCCTTTCCTTTTGGCTATACCGAGATGCTCTAGTGTTGCAGAAGTAGTGGTGAATTCTACCAGCACTGCACCCTCCTGGATGGACTCTTCTAAGTTGAAGGAAACCTCAATCTTTCCTATTTTTTCTCCCAGGCACGGGTGGTTTGGTGCCTCAATAGCCCCCAGTAGCTGGATATCGTCTAACTCATCGATGACCCTAATGAGCTCTCTACCCATTCTCCCGCAGGCACCGCATACTATTATTTTATACATCTCGCACCTTATCGAGAACTCATCTCGATTTTGGGGGGTGAATTCAAGATTGGATACCTACTTGAGTCCCTGCTTGTTGGAGGGGTATTGGTGGAGGCGGAGGGAATCGAACCCTCGTCCAGGAACAGAAAAGCTAGGACATCTTCACACTTAGTCTACATTTTACTTTTTGTCTTCTTTTCCTCCTGTAGACGGGATGAAAAGAAGACTAGCAGGTGAGATTTCACTTACCCTTTTCCTGCTCGAGGGTAAGCTAGCTCTATTTTCTGACGCCCTCCTTACTCCATAGAGCATGAAGCAAGGGAACGTAGCTACTAGTTGTAGCTAAAAGCCATATTTGAATTGGCGCTTGAGTTTAGGAACGGATGGATTTACAAGGTATCCGAAGCCCTTGGTATGCCGTCCTAATTCCCCTTCCCCTGTCGAAGCCAGATCGCCCCCCCTTTCTTGAGATATTCAGAAATGTTATCTTTTCTTAAGGAACCTGGTTATAAGAGCTACTTTCGTGTTTTCAGTCATCAAAAGATCTCCATTATTCTGGTTCTCTTTCCTTTAGTGTTCGCTCTATTTGTCTCCTGGTATCTTTTTCCTTAAGTTTTCGTCTCTTATCATAGAGCTTTCGCCCTCGTGCTAGACCTATCTCCACTTTTGCTATTCCTCGTTTGAAGTATATTCGTAAGGGAATTAGTGTCAACCCCTTCTGGTTTAGGGTCCCGGTCAGGCTCTGAATTTCCCTTTTGTGCAGGAGCAGTTTTCGTTCCCTTTTCGGATCGCCAGCAGGATATCCTATGGCTGAATAGGGTGCTATGTGAAGATTATGAAGATAGGCTTCTCCTTCCTTGATGTGAGCGAAGCTACCCGTGAAACTGACTCCCCCTTCACGGATGGATTTAACTTCCGATCCCTGGAGAGCAATCCCTGCTTCCCATTTATCCACGATTTCATATTCGTGCCTGGCCTTTCTGTTGACGAACTGTTTGCTTGGCATTTGAAAGAATTCTTGTGCTGGTACGCTGCGTCACGATAACCTAATTGGAGCCTTGCTTGTTGGGAAATTAGATTGGAAGGATAGCACGTCCTTCAGTTCTGGGTAAGACACCCTCTCTTCGTAGCCATGTACAACCTACTTTTCTACACATATTATACTACCCAGATTCAATATGTCAACCTCTAGACGCCTCGTTTGTCCAAATCCCTGCATTTTCTTGATACCAGCAGGAAGAGTATTGATGTCGGGACAGAAGGATGCTCTGCTTTTGCCCGCTTTGAGGCACATTTTTCTGAAGGTGACATTCGGGACATGCTTGCCGTCCCAGGCGGGAAGAGGACTCCTGTGGAGCACGGGAAAATAGTACCGAGATACCTTGACTTTTTGGAGGGGTTGAAATAGAATTGTGAGACTGTCCTGGACAGGATAGGCAGCAAAGGATAGATGAGGAGGAAATGGAGATCAAAGAGATGCGGGGCTTGAAAATCAGGGGTAGAGTAGTTGCTCAGCAATCCATGAAAGAGTTGACTTCTCTGAGAATAGGGGGGCAGGCTTACCTCTATGTGGTTCCCGAGGATCTGGAAGATCTTAAGACAGTCATTTCCTTTTGTAAGGATAGCGGCCTTTCCTTCCTGGTTATAGGCAACGGGAGCAAGCTACTAATAAGAGACGAAGGATTCAAAGGGGTGGTGGTTAAGTTAGGCAGCTCATTCGCCAGAATCAAGATGGAGAATGAGGGAGATGGGATAACGGTGGGTGCAGGACTGAGTCTATCCACCCTTATTGATTTCGCATCTGAGAAGGAGCTCTCAGGTCTGGAACAGTTGGTGGGAATTCCTGGAACCGTGGGAGGAGCTATAGCCAGAAATGCCAGTGCTTTTGGGCAAGATTTTGGGCAACACGTGATGTGGGCGAAGGCACTGGACAATAGCATCGTTGATTTCACTGTCCCAGGGAAGGATATCCTCTTTGGCTATCGAACAAGTGTTTTTTTGGGCAAAAAAGACTGGATCATAACGGAGGTGAATCTAGCCCTTCCTGCAGGAAGAAAGGAAGAGATTATTTCTCGTCTCCGGGAAGCAAAGGATAGAAAGATGAGGACTCAGCCTATTTCTCTTCCCTCGGCCGGCTGCGTATTCAAGAACCCACCCTCGTGTTCGGCTGGCCTGCTTATTCAGAGAGCGGAATGCTCCGGAATGAGGGTAGGAGATGCTCAGGTTTCCACGCAGCATGCGAATTTCATCGTTAACAAAGGAGAAGCCGCAGCCAGAGACGTAATAGAACTCATAGATATGGTGAGAGAAAGGGTTAAGGCAAACTCTGGTATCACCTTGGAGCCTGAATTGGAGATTATTTGAGGTGAAGATAAGGGTGTGCGTCCTCAAAGGAGGAATTTCTCCAGAGAGAGAGATTTCCCTGAAGAGTGGAAAAGCTGTGGAACAGGGACTGAAGGAAGCAGGATATGGCGTCTTCAGTCTGGATAGCGGGAGTAGTGATTTCTTTGACCGACTGGCTAAGGAGAAACCTGATGTCGTCTTCATTGCTCTGCATGGGTTGGGTGGAGAAGATGGCAGTATCCAGGGATGGTTAGAGTTAGTTCGGATTCCCTACACCGGCTCAGGAGTATTGGCCAGCGCCCTGGCCATGGATAAAGTAAGTTCGAAAAAAATATTCTCATCTGAAAACCTATGTTTGCCACGTTTTCAGGGAGTCACCAGAAACGGAAAGACTCCCCTGCATTGTCGTATTTCTTTTCCTCTGGTAGTCAAACCAACCCGAGCCGGTTCTACCCTGGGAGTGAGCTTAGTTAGAGGCCGGAATGGATTAGAGCTCAAGAAAGCTTTAGAGAGGGCTTTCCAATACGATGGGCTCTCTGCCCTATTGGAGGAATATGTCGAAGGTAGGGAGGTTACTGTAGGTATAGTAGATGATCCTCGGCCGAGGGCTTTGCCCATTATACAGATCATACTCAAGAAGGAGCTTTTTGACTACCAGGCCAAGTATACTGAAGGGTTTTGTGAACATGTTGTTCCTGCTCCTATCGGCCATCAGGAATCTGTCAGGATAAACGAAGCAGCTCTGAGAGCCTACGAATCCCTGGGGTGTCGCGACTTCGCTCGCGTAGATATGATAGTTAAGGAAGGAGTGCCCCACATTCTGGAGGTCAACACCATACCTGGGATGACGGAGAAGAGTTTGCTTCCCATGGCAGCCAAAGCCGCAGGATTAAGCTTCGCTGAGCTGGTGGACAACATAGTCAAGTCGGCCCTGAGAAGGGCAGGGAAATAGTCGGGAAATTTTTGGAGAAATTCTCCCTTCCTCGCCCCAGGATACTCCTTGAGGAGATTCTTGCGGTCTCCTCGTTCTTTTTCATTAGTCAAGAGACCTCCCAATGGCAGACTAACCGGTGCTGTGGGCGCAAGGCACCTCTCTTCACCAGAGAGAATGGCAATGAGGGATGAGGTTGGCCAAGAGAAAGGCTTCGATATCTCACCGAAAAAGAGTTCGCCGAAAGACACAACGTCTCGCCTTGTTGATTCTTCTAACTAGCCTGGGAGCAGTCATCGCATGGTTCGTTTTGCCCCTTCCTTACTTTTGTATTACCAAAATCGAGGTTGAGGGCCAAGAGAAGCTCTCCAAAGACGCTATATTGAAGCAGGCTGCTATTCCTAAGCAAAGGTCCATCTTCCGGATTGATTTGACAGAAATATCCGGAAGAATAGCCCAGGTATCGAGGGTCAAGAAAGCGGAGGTAAGAAGGGTCTTTCCTTCGACCCTTCTCATCTTAGTTGAGGAAAGGGTGCCCTTTGCGTATCTTGAGAAGCGAGCGCATTTATGGGAAGTGGATGAGGAGGGAGTAGTTGTGGGAGAAACCGTCAAAAAACAGGATCTACCGTTGATCACGGGCTCCGGTGTCTCCCTCGATCAACCAGAGAAAATTGAATTGGGAGTCAAGATTCTTGCCAGCTTCCAAGAAGTGGGACTGCCTCTTGAGCGACTTAATATTGCCAATGAGAACTCCATAGTGGGTGATTTGGAGAAGGGCCCTCAGGTTTATCTGACCGAGGACGGCTATTTCGATTACGTTGACTACTTACCACTGATCCTCTCAGATGCCAAAAAGAAGGACGGTAGAATCAAGTACGTAGATCTTCGTTTTAGAGATCAGATTGTGGTAGGCTATAGATAGAACTCCTAGAGGTTTTGCCATTGAAAGATGATTTGGTCGTGGGATTGGACATCGGAACCACGAAGGTATGTGCTCTGGTCGCTCGACTGAATGGGGAAGGGCGCCTTGATGTCCTTGGTGTGGGGAAGTCTTCTTCCCGAGGCGTGAGCAAGGGTTTGGTCACCGATATCGAAGAGACGTCACAGGCAGTAAAAAAAGCCGTGACATTGGCCGAACTCGACGCTGGTTTGAAAGTGTCACGGGTGTGGGTAAGTATTGCCGGAGATCACATTCTGGGTCAGGACAGTCGCGGCTTTGTGAGAATTACCGGAGAGGATCGAACCGTAGCAGCCAAAGATGTGGAAGAGGTGATGAAAGAGGCTTCTCAGCTCGTTCTTCCTCCTGATAGGGAAATTATCCATGTTCTTCCCCAGCAGTTCCTCATTGATGGGCAGGATCGGGTGAAACAGCCTATCGGTATGAAGGGGACCCATCTGGGAGTTGGAGTCCATGTGGTTACTGCTTCCTCGGCCTGGCGAGGGAATATTGAGAATTGTGTGAGACGAGCAGGTTATGAATCGGAAGGGGTAGTTCTTCAGTCTTTGGCCTCAGCCATGGCTACCGTGCTTCCCCAGGAGGAAGACCTGGGAGTAGTCCTAGTAGATATTGGAGGAGGGACCACTGACCTGGCTATATTTTTGAGAGAAGGCTTAAGGTTCACCGGGGTCATAGCGGTGGGGGGAAGCCACATTACTAATGATATTGCTGTAGGTCTTCATACTACCAGAGAGAAGGCGGAGGAGATTAAGCTGAAATATGGAACCCTGTCCTCGGTCAGGGTAAGAGGAAGAGAGAAAATAAGGGTGGAAAGAATAGCCGGGCGGGGAAGTTACACTATAGAAAGGAAAGATCTAGTGAGGATCGTTGACCCCCGTATGCAGGAAATATTTGAGCTGGTGGGAAAAGAACTTACCAGAAGTGGATACAGGGACCTGCTCTCCGCGGGGTTGGTTCTTACCGGAGGGACTTCTCTCCTCGTGGGTGTTAAAGAACTGGTGGAAGATCAGCTCGGTCTTCCCACTAAAATTGGTGAGCCCCACGTAGAAAAGCCTGAGGAACTCACCAGTCCCATTTATGCAACGGTGGTCGGACTGGTTCTCTACGGAATAAAGCAGAGGGAGGAACTTGTCTCTGAGGAGCGGCCAGGCATGAGGATTAAGGAGTGGCTGAAAGAGTTCTTTTGATTGAACCATAACCGGGCGTTTTTGGGTATTGCCATTCAGTGGCTAAGTTAGCAAAATAAAAGCTTCATTTTAGCGTGGGAGGAGTACTCGATGTCTGACATCAAAGAAGAAGCTCTTGCTGCCCAGGGCAGGACTCGAATTGAGTGGGCAGATTTCAGAATGCCAGTAGTAGAGGTGATTCGGAAAAGATTTTCACGTGAGAAGCCCTTAAAGGGGGTGAGGATCGCCGCATGTCTTCATGTAACCTCTGAGACAGCCAATCGTATGAAAGCACTGAAAGAGGGGGGGGCTGATATTCGGCTCTGTGCTTCCAACCCTTTATCTACCCAGGATGAGGTGGCGGCTTGTCTGGTGCGTGATTACCGCATCGAGGTTTTTGCCATACGGGGAGAGGGCAAGAAGACTTATTATCAGCATATTCAAAGTACCTTAGAGATAAAACCTCATCTCACCATGGATGATGGGGCAGATCTAATCTCCACCATACATTCAGACAGATTGGATCTGGCCTCAAAGGTAGTAGGAGGAACGGAAGAGACAACCACTGGTGTCATAAGGCTGCGGAGTATGGCTGATGAAAACCTTCTGAGGTACCCCGTTGTTGCCGTGAACGATGCGTCTACTAAGTATTTGTTTGACAATCGATACGGAACAGGGCAGTCTACTATTGATGGTATTCTTCGTGCTACCAATATCCTGCTGGCCGGCTCTGTTTTTGTTGTTTGCGGATACGGTTGGTGCGGAAGGGGAATAGCCATGAGAGCCAGGGGCATGGGGGCCAAGGTAGTGGTGTGCGAAGTAGACTCCTTGCGGGCTCTCGAAGCGACTATGGACGGTTATTCCGTTATGCCCTTGTCGGAAGTCGCATCACAGGGGGATATCTTTGTGACCAGCACTGGTGATAGATCGGTGATTGCCAGGCGGCACTTCGAGCTGATGAAGGATGGAGTTATTGTGGCTAACGCCGGCCATTTTAACGTGGAAATCGATCTCGAAGGTCTGGCGGATCTTGCCAGCAAGAAGCGAAAGACAAGGGAGAGTGTAGAAGAATACACTCTCAAGGACGGACGACGGATCAATGTTCTAGGGGAGGGAAGACTGGTTAATCTCGCCGCCGCTGAAGGGCATCCTTCTATGGTTATGGATATGAGTTTTGCCAATCAAGCCCTCTCGTGTGAGTATCTGGTGAAAGAAGGAAAAACCTTAGAGAACAAAGTTTATCCGGTCCCTGAGGGTATTGACCGAAAAATTGCCGATCTTAAGCTGCGCACCATGGGCATTCAGATAGATGAACTTACTCCAGAGCAAAGAAAATATCTTTCTTCTTGGAAAATGGGGACTTGAAGGAGAGCAAGATGATGGCCGTGATAGAAACAGGAGGTAAGCAGTACAAGGTTAATCCAGGATCCATAATAGAAGTGGAGAAGCTTCCTGCCGGGGAGGGCGAGGAGCTCATGCTGGATAGAGTGTTAATGATTGATGAGGACGGCAAGACTCGTTTTGGCAACCCGTGGATTGAAGGAGCACGAGTACTCGCCGAAGTTCTGAAACACGATAAGGCCGATAAAATCGTGGTCTACAAGTTCAAACGCCGCAAGGGATACCATCGTAAATTGGGTCATCGCCAGCAAATTACCAGAGTGAGAATAAAGGAAATTCAGCTGGAGAAGACCCCGGAGCGCAAGAAAGCTTCTTAATCCCGCGCTGATTCGGAGAGGTGGCTGAGCGGCTTAAAGCGGTTGATTCGAAATCAACTGAGTGCCTTAGATAGAGGTGCTCCGTGGGTTCAAATCCCACCCTCTCCGCCAATAAATAGGGACAGCGACCATTATTATTGACGAATAGACCGCTGCACGTAGGCTTCTGACATGCCACGAATATCAAGAGCTGTAGCAGCCGGCTTTCCTCATCATGTTACTCAGAGGGGAAACTACCAGCAACATGTTTTTGAAGACAGTAATGATTTCAAGCAATATCTACAATGGCTTAGAGACTATGCTCTAAGAAACTCTTTGAAAATATGGGCATATTGTCTTATGAGGAATCATGTGCATTTTGTCTGTGTCCCCATGAGAGAAGATTCACTCGCACGCACATTTAATACTCTCCACATGAGGTACTCACAGCATTTCAATAGAAAGAAGAAAACAAAGGGCCACTTATGGCAGGGGCGATTCTACTCATGTATTCTTGATGAGAGCCATTTGTTTGCCGCGATAAGGTATGTGGAGAACAATCCCGTCCGGGCAAGAGTTGTAGGTAAGCCGGGTGACTACAAGTACTCGAGCGTGAGAGGGCATGTCAACAGGGGTTCAGACCCCATCTTATCTCAAGATTGTCCTTTGGTTAAGGAAACAAGGGATTGGTTGGAGTACTTAAAGGAAGAGGATGATAAGATGGTGGTAGATGAGTTAAGGAGTAACACTCGCACCGGACGCCCTTGTGGAGATGATGGTTTCATAAGCAGAATAGAGGGGCTGCTTGGCCGGCAACTAAAGGCTTTACCCCATGGGAGGCCTCGTAAGAATCAATAAATGGTCGCTGTCCCTAATAATTATTTCTTCTCATAGCTGGCCTGAATTCTGGTTTTGATTCCTCCCCGGGGGGTAAAATCGCCGGTTACGGACATTCTTATAGGGTGGCAGCAGGCTACCAGGTCATCCAGAATCCGGTTAGTAACATTTTCATAAGCTATTCCCACACTCCGATAGGAAAGGAGATAGAATTTTAAGGATTTTAGCTCTATGCAGTGACGTTGCGGTACATACTTGATGGTCAAATGGGCGAAATCCGGTAGGCCCGACCAAGGGCAAAGACTGGTGAACTCATTGCTGCCTACCTCAATCTCCGTTTCCCTCCCGGGATAATCATATTTAAACACATCAAGGCATTTTGCATCAATCTCTTGTGTCCCACGTATCTCCTTCTTCCTTTTCTCTTTGATCCTCTTTTCTGTTTCTTTTTCCAACTCTCCCCCCGTTTTCTCTTTGTTAATGGGCGAGCAAAAATAGGACTTTCCATGGATTCGAGGTATGGTGGCTATCGCAGTTTAGAATGCGGAACTTAGACTCAATCCGGCAAAGAAATCCAGTTCCAGACCATGGATTACCCCCGGCTTGGGGTAAATAGAAGGCCACATAACTCCAGCTAATAGCTCTATACCCCAGCCCCGAGCGAGGAGCCAACTGCGGCCAAACGTGCCATACAAAGCGCCGCTCAGATCATACTCTGGCCCACGGTCTGTCTGGGATTTATCAAAGTACACTGAAACATAAGCAATGGCGGCAGAGGCTTCCCACCAGAGTCCCCTGGGGGCTGAGTCTTCTAGGTATCGCCTAATCCCCCTTCCCACAGCGAAGAAAAGAGCATCCGAAGGCGGCGGATAAGAGATTCCTTCATTTTGTGACTTTCCCGAACCAAAGCTGAAATGTGTGGTCCGGGCTGCCAGGCGACTTACTTGTCTTTCCAGCTGGACAGATACATATCCTACCTGGCCGGTATGCACATAGCGAACTCGCAGAGAGTCCAAGGGTGACGGCGCCGACCCATTGGCGAAAGCTAGCGAAGCTACCGAAAGAGAGGAAATTGCCCCGAAGAAGAGCAAAGCCCAGATCCACAAAACGGGGATGACCCTTATTCTTAGCATTTGATACTGTATCAATAGCAGAAAAAAGAGTATTGGTCAACAGCTAAGGGTAGGAAAGACTTGCCTCTTAGGGTGGTTTTGGTACAATAGCACAGGGGGTGAGCCCGAAGGGAAGTGGACAAAAGTGGCGACGAAAAAGAGAAGAGGTTATGGCTAAGGAAGCTTTGGTCATTATCGATATGCTGAGGGACTTCGTGGAGAAGGGTGCACCTTTGGAGGTTCCTTCGGCAAGGGCAATTGTTCCACATCTTCAAAGGAGGATCCAGGAGGCCCGTCAAGGAGGAGCAGCCATAATTTATGTGTGTGACGCTCATGGCGTGGATGACGAAGAGTTTGCCAAATGGCCCCCCCATGGACTAGAGGGAACCAGAGGAGCTGAGGTTATTGATGAGATCAAACCCCAACGGGAAGATTTCCTGGTTCACAAGAGAAGATACTCCACATTTTTCGGCACAGATCTTGAACCTCTCCTGAAGAAGCTCAAGGTTCGAAAGATCTACGTCGCCGGAGTGCTTACCAATGTATGTGTTTTTTTTACGGCCTTCGAAGCCTCGATGAGGGACTACGAAGTAGTCATTTGGGTTGATAGCGTAGCAGCTCTTTCCGAGAATGATCATCAATTTGCCTTGGATCAGATGAGGAGGGTGCTGAAAGTCCGGATGGAAGAGTGAGGCGGAGGGCTAGCGAATTTTTTGAAACGGATGACTTTATGAGCTGAAGGAGAGCTTATGCTTCGCCGAAAACAAGAAGACCAAATTTGGGGGATTGTCCTGATCCTGGTGGGCATCCTTATTCTCATCAGCCTTCTTTTTTATAGTTCTTCCAAATCTCCCATTTTCACTTCCCATCCCCGTTTGGCTGCCCGTAATTACATTGGGCAATTTGGGGTCCTTGTGGCTACGTATCTTTATCTCAGCCTGGGAATAGGAGCCTTTTTTCTCCCCGTGGGCGTCATAGCTGCAGGAGTGAAAAGATTCAGGCAGACGACATGGGAAGCACCATACCGTCAGGGTGTGGGAGCCATTCTTTTCATCATAGCTTTTTGTTCCACCCTTTCTTTGGTGGGGTTCGATCTTGGCTCCTTCCTCTACGGAGGGGGATTCCTGGGGTTCTTCTTCGAGCGGATACTTCTATCCACTTTCGGGAAGTTGGGAAGTGCTGTGGTGGTGGCTGCTTTCTTTCTTCTTTCTGCACTCTTGCTGGTGGAACTCTCTCCCACCCTGGCGAGACTCCGCATAAAGAGGAAGCTTTCTGTACAGAAGAGACGTCCTTCTGCAGAAATTCGAGAGAAGATATCGCCGGTTAGGTCAACCGAAGCTACTCATGAGATGCAGGCTCTCCCTGCGCTCTCTTTGCTTGATCTTGTACCAGATCAGAAAGGAGCGCCGAATGAGGTGAGGCTGGCTGGTCAGAAACTGGAGAAGACCTTGGGAGATTTCGGGGTTCCCGTAGAGATAGAGAATATCAAAGAAGGACCCGTGGTCACTAGATTTGAGATAAAATTGGGTCCCGGTATTAAGGTCAGTAAGATTACAGGTCTTTCCAGTGACCTGGCTCTTTCCCTGGCCGTTCCTAGTGTTAGGATCGAAATTCCTGTATCCGGTAAATCTCTCATCGGAATAGAGGTCCCCAAGAGAAAAGCCAATTTCGTTTATCTGAGGGAGCTTTTGGAAGAAAAGCCATTGAAGGTATCCTCCTCGAAGCTCTCTTTCCCTTTGGGGAAGGATATTACTGGGGAGACGGTTTGGGTGAATCTTGAATCTCTCCCTCATCTTCTGATTGGAGGAGCAACTGGATCGGGGAAAAGTGTTTGTATCAACTCTTTTATCGTGAGCATACTCTGTCGGTGCCTAGCCTCCGAGGTCAAATTCCTCCTCATCGATCCCAAGACGGTGGAGCTGGTTGACTATGAGGGTATTCCTCACCTCATTTTTCCTCCGATAAACGAGGTCAAAGACGCAAATATAGCCCTGGAGTGGGTTATCCGGGAAATGAGAAATCGGTATGAGAGGCTTGGCGAACACGGGGTTCGGGACATCATAGGGTTCAATGAGCAAATGGAAGGTGAGGCGAAAATTCCTTATCTTTTGGTGGTCATTGATGAGCTGGCTGATCTCATGATGATGGGAGGCCCAAGGCTGGAAAAGACTGTCTGCCGAATAGCCCAACTAGGGAGAGCTACGGGCATTCACCTGGTGGTAGCCACTCAACGTCCTTCTGTAGATGTCATTACCGGTCTCATCAAAGCTAATTTTCCTTCCCGCGTCTCCTTTTCTGTTGCTTCTCAGGTGGACTCACGTACCATTCTGGATGCTACAGGTGCGGAGAAACTGGTGGGAAATGGTGATATGCTCTATTCTCCCGTAGAGGCCGCCAAGCCTTTTCGGGTTCAGGGCAGTTTCATCTCCCCTCAGGAGGTAAAAAGAATAGTGGAATTTATCAAAGAGCAAGGGAAACCCGAGTATCGGGAGGAGATTGTCAGGGAAGAAGAGACAACAAAGGAGGAAAAAGAGGAAGCCCAGTATGACAGTCTGTACTCTGAGGCCAGGGAGCTTATTATGACGGTGGGTAGGGCCTCAACCTCCCTTCTTCAACGAAGACTATCTATTGGATACAATCGAGCTGGTCGCATTATGGATGAGCTGGAAAAAGAGGGAGTAGTAGGGCCTGCTATGGGAAGCAAACCTCGTGAGGTCTTAATAAGAAGAAAATAGAAAATGACCCTAGCCAACAAAATGACCTTAGTTCGCATAATCTGCCTTCCTCTCGTAGTTCTATTCCTATTTAGATGGGGTGCTGCGGGAAAGCTTATTTCTTTGGTAATTTTTCTCCTCGCCTCTCTTTCCGACCTTCTTGACGGATGGCTTGCTCGCAGGACAAATACTGTAACTTCCATGGGCAAGATCATGGACCCTGTAGCAGACAAAATCCTGATTTTCGGAATCTTTATCTGTTTCGTGCAGCTTAATCTTATCCCTTTCTGGATGGTCATCATCATCATGGCAAGGGACTTCTTGGTCATGGCTTTGAGGGTCAAATTGGCGGCTGAAAGGTTGATTCTTGCCGCCATTCCGGTCGCTAAAATAAAGACTACTTTTGAATATGTGGTTGTTTTTTTCGTACTCTCAAGTCTAGCAGGTAAAGAACTGGGTGTTCAATTTTGGCGTGTTGAGATGGTAAGTTTCGGCCTTATGACAGGGGCTGTTGTCCTGGCTCTTGTTTCCGGAATTCAATACTGGTTTGACCACAGGAGGCACCTCGCTTGAAAAAAATGCATCTTCTTTTGGCCACTGGCTTCGGAATCGGGTATCTTCCCAAGGTTCCGGGTACATTGGGTACTCTGGTTGCCGTCATTCTCTACCTCGTTTTTAGGAAGATTCTTCCTGGACCCCTGTCCTATGGGATAATGCTTGCGCTGTTTAGCGGGATGGCTATATGGATCTCTGGCACAGCGGAGAAATACCTGGGCAAAAAAGACAGTTCAGCCATTGTCATTGATGAGATGGCAGGATTTCTGCTCGCTATGTTTCTCGTTCCTTTCTCGGTCAGGATGTTGATACTGGGGTTTATTCTTTTCAGAGCCCTTGATATTCTCAAACCCTTCAGGATAGACAGGATTGAGAGCCTACCTGGAGGATGGGGAGTGGTTGGTGACGATTTGGCAGCGGGCATCCTGACCAACATTCTTTTGCATGTGTCCCTCTCCATGTTCGGCTGGTAGGAGAGTCCAGCCCCGCCTGCATTTACCTTCTTTGGTTGACAGGAATTGTTTTTGGCATAAAATGGGATGGTTTTTGTTGTTTTTTTCGCGGGTCCGAGGATAGGTTGAGCCTTGGGAATTTCAGGGGTTCTTCCTGATTAGGAAAAAGATTGCTTATACAAACTAGGATGTGCTGGAGAAACAGATGAAGCAAATAATGGAGATTCGCTGGCATGGAAGGGGAGGGCAGGGAGCCAAAACTGCGGCGCTCGCTCTGGCTGAATCAGGCCTACGGGAGGGAAAGTATATTCAGGGGTTTCCTGAATACGGACCGGAGAGGATGGGAGCTCCTATCCAGGCCTTCACTCGAATCAGTGACAAACCCATTACTATTCACTCTCATGTAACCAATCCTGATGTGGTAGTAGTTCTGGATACGACGCTCCTGGAAATGGTAGATGTAACCACTGGGATGTCTCCCGAGGGGATTCTTCTAGCGAATAGCCCCAATTCTCCTGGGGAAATTCGAGAGCAGTTGGACTTGAGCGCCGGCAAAGTTTTCACTGTGGATGCAACTTCTATCGCCATGGCGACCTTGGGCCGGAATATCCCCAATACTCCCATGCTTGGTGCGCTGATAAAGGCAACGGGCATTTTGGCTATCGACACTGTCATTACTGACGTCAAAGAGAAGTTCGAAAAAAAGTTTACCCAAAAAATAGTTGACGGTAACATAGAGGCTATCAAAAGAGCCTATGAGGAGGTAAGGTCAGGATGAAGGAGAAGGGTTGGAAGGATATCCCCATCGGAGGTCTTATCCTGGAAGCCGGAAGCGCTGAAAAATACAAGACAGGGAGCTGGAGAACTTTCAGACCACTATGGGATGCGGAAGCCTGCATTCAGTGTCTTCGCTGTTGGATTTATTGTCCCGACAATTCTATTACGGTGGCAGAGGAAAAGATGGTAGGTATTGACTACGACTACTGCAAGGGCTGTGGAATCTGTTCGGCAGAGTGCCCCGTCGAGGCGATAAAGATGGTTTCGGAGGCTGAGTGTCTGGCCAAGGAAAAGAGAGGGGAAGAATAGAGATGAAGAAGATTGTTGCATTAACCGGTGATGAAGTTGCCGCGGAAGCTATGAGACAAATAAATCCAGATGTGGTGGCTGCCTATCCCATTACTCCCCAGACAGAGATAGTGCAAAAGTTTTCCGAGTTTGTGGCGAATGGTGAAGTTTGCACCGAAATGATAAGGGTGGAAAGTGAGCACTCTGCTATGAGTGCTTGCGTAGGGGCGAGTGCCGCGGGGACCCGAGCCATGACTGCCACTTCGGCCAACGGATTAGCTTTGATGTGGGAGATATGCTACATCGCTGCCTCCTATCGGTTGCCTATTGTTATGACGGTGGTTAACAGAGCCCTAAGCGGGCCCATAAACATTCACTGTGATCATTCAGATTCCATGGGGACCCGTGATTCCGGATGGATTCAGCTATACAGCGAGAATTGTCAGGAAATCTATGACAATCTCATTCAGGCAGTGAGAATTGCTGAGGACAAAGATACTCTTCTGCCGGTGATGGTCACCCTTGATGGCTTCATCATCTCTCATGCTATGGAAAGGCTGGAGCTGTTGGAGGATAAAAAGGTCACCGATTTTATCGGAACATACGAAAATCCTCATTCTCTTCTTGACGTGGAAAATCCGGTAACGTATGGGCCTCTCGACCTCTTCGATTACTACTTTGAACATAAGAGGCAGCAGGTAGAGGCCATGGAGCAGGCGATGGGAGCTATCCGGAAAGTGGGAAAGGAATTTGGTGAGCTTTCTGGCCGATCTTATGGTCTAATTGAGGAATATCAGCTCGATGATGCGGATTTTGTTGCCGTGGCACTCGGTTCCACTGCCGGTACAATAAAGGTAGTGGTTGATGAGCTGAGAGAGGAAGGTGTCAAGGCAGGGCTCTTGAAGATAAGAACCTTTCGGCCCTTTCCTGTCCAGGAAATTATTCAGGCTCTGGTGAGGTGCAAGGCTGCAGCAATCCTGGACCGGTCAGCTTCCTTTGGAGCTCAGGGAGGACCTCTTTTTCTGGAGGTAAGGTCGGCTCTTTTCGAGGAAGCCGAAAAGCCACCCATAGTCAATTACATCTATGGATTGGGCGGAAGGGATATTAAGGTAGAGGAATTGAAGGGAGTCTATGGGAATCTTCAAAGAATCGCAGAGACCCAAGAGGTGAGAGAGGTTGTGGGTTATCTGGGTGTTAGAGAATAAAAGGAGACTGTCATGCCATCTCTCAAAGAACTAGTGAAAAAAGAAGAGAGGCTCTCTAGAGGACATCGGCTATGTCCTGGATGTGGAGCTTCTATCATTGTCAGACAGATTCTTCTTGCCGCCGAGGGCCCAGTGGTGCTCTCCTGTGCCACCGGATGTTTGGAAGTAGCTACGAGCATCTATCCCTATACTGCGTGGAAGACTCCCTGGATCCACTGCGCTTTCGAAAACTCGGCAGCTACTCTTTCTGGGGTGGAGAGTGCTTATCGTTCCCTCAAAAGGCAAGGCAAGATTGATAAGACCATCAAGTTTATTGCCTTCGGAGGAGATGGAGGGACTTACGACATAGGCCTTCAAGCCCTCTCAGGAATGCTGGAGCGGGGTCACACCATGCTCTATGTCTGCTATGACAACGAAGCTTATATGAATACGGGGATACAGCGTTCCAGTGCCAGTCCCTGCGGTGCGGCTACCACTACCTCGCCTGTGGGAAAAGTCATAACGGAAGGTAAACAGCAGGAGAGAAAGGATCTCACCGAAATTGTCGTGGCTCACAGACCTCCCTATGTTGCTCAGGCATCCCCAGCGTTTTACAATGATCTAATGAAGAAGGTTCAGAAGGCTCTCAGCACCGAGGGCCCAACCTTCATCAATATATTTTCCCCCTGTCCCAGGGGCTGGAGACACCCTGACTCCCAGACTATTGAAATTGCCCGATTAGCTGTTCTTACCGGCTTTTGGCCCCTATATGAAGTAGAGAATGGTGAATACCGCATTACCTACCGCCCCGGAAAGAAGCGGAAACCTTTCATTGATTGGATCAAATCTCAGGGAAGATTTAAGCACCTTTTGAGAGAGGAGAACGAGGCTATTTTAGAAAAACTGGAGAGGTCTGTCAGGCAAGGAGAAGAAAGGTTGCTTGCCTTGGCTGGAGAGAAGGATGAATCGCTATGAATTCTTTCTAAACCAGTCCACCGTCTTTACTAAGCCCTCCCTCAGGTCTAATTCTGGCTTCCACCCGAGTTCCTTTTTTGCTTTTTCAATGTTGAGATATGTCCTTCTAATTTCTCCCTTTCTTTCCGGGGCATAGAGGGCAGGTTTCTCGAATCTTGTAATCTGGGCCAGAGTTTGGTAAATGAGGTTTACCGAGCTCGCTTTCTGGGTGCCCACATTGTAAGCCAGATCATCAGGGGACGAAATCTTTCTCTTGCTAGGCTCCTGCATCGTTTCGGTTCCCGCTAAATTGGCCGCCACTACATCCCCCACATAAATGTAATCCCTGAGTTGCTCACCATCTCCATATATGAAGGGCGTTTTCCCCTGGAGCATTTTTCCGCCAAAGATGGCAATGACTCCTGCCTCACCATGGGGGTCTTGCCTCGGTCCGTAGACATTGCCATATCTGAAGGCAAGATACTTCAAACCGAAGGTGTGCTGGTAGTAGTAGAGGTAGTGCTCGATGGTGTGCTTGGAGACTCCGTAGGGAGACAGAGGGTTCTTGCTGAATTTTTCCTTGGCTGGTAGGCTATCTGGCTCACCGTAGACTACTCCTCCCGAGGAAATAAAAATGAAGCTATCTACGCCATATTTTTGGCAGTTTGTGAGCAGGTTTAAGGTTCCGAGGATATTAATTTGGGCATCAAGGAGGGGGTCCCTTACCGAAATTCTAACGTCGATTTGGGCGGCATGATGATTGACCAGGTCAAATTTCTCCTGAAGGAAGATCCTATCGATATCTGGATCAGTGACGTCCATCTCATAGAATGTAGCTTTTTGGTTGAGATTGCCTTTCTTCCCGGTTGACAGGTTGTCTACCACCACTACTTCCCATCCTCTCCTGAGATATCCGTCCACGACGTGGGAGCCGATAAAGCCGGCCCCTCCGGTGACCAGAACTTTTCTCATAACAAGTCCTCCCTCATTCTTCCTTTGCTCTTCTTTCCCTCTCCAGCCGCTTTCTTCCTTCCTCAAAAAAGGGCTCTGCAAAGGAAGTAGACCAGGTTCTTTCCTCAAAGGATCTTCTTTCCATAGTGTCCAGAAAGCCTTGGAAATCCTCATAGTAGGAGCCGTAGATATGATAGCTGTCGGCGATATGGACATATTTACCCACTTTGATTTCCTTGCCCGTTGCCCGACTAATCTTTTCTGCCACCATCTTTTGGAGCTCAGTGAAGGCAAACATGTTCATGAATGCTGCCTTAAAGGCATCGTTGCTTCTCAGGTGAACATTTAGTTGGAGGTTCTCTCCAAATATGCGAAACCAGCATCTCTGGAGACAGTTATGGGTTACTATGTTGCTTGAAATAATACTGTGATCCGGGTGACTAACCTCAAAGTCATAGACTACATTTTCATCCAGGAACCGGTCTATGTTATCTATTTTTGTCCACTCACCCCCAGTCGCGGTAGCCTTGAGAGCTCTTGCCATAGACAGTAGTCTCACATCTCGCGTTACGTCTTTTGCCCTCCTCCATCCAATACTGCCATTTCTGTCCTTGCACCATATCCTATGATCGTCAGTGACCGCAATAGTATCACCGTTTGATAATGTGAATGTCCGCAGGCTTTTGGCCATTTTGCTAAAACATTTCCTGGCCACTGATTTTACCACTCTATCCAGTGCGAAGTCGTAGGAATATAATTCGCTGCCATCCTTGATCTCCTCGACCCTGACGTAGCCATTCGGTGTGGCTATCTGGGTCCCGGCGGCAAAACACGCAGGATCATGAATGTCCGTATCTTCCCAGACTTTCCAGGTGACCGCTTGAGCCCGACGAGTGTAAGGGATCTCGCACAGTTTGTGCACTACAGACTCGATCTGATCTATGCTTCTTCCTTCGACTTTGTAATTGAAAAGCCTTTCATGATACGTGTATTCCCACTTTCCTTCCTCGGGTTTAATCCACTCGTCGTGAACGCCTAGGAGTACTTCCTGGCAATAGATCTCAAGATCAGCCAGTCCAGCAGGGATAGCTCGGTGAAGACGGGGTTCCTTAAAGGGAGAGATGACTTCAATGATTATGGTACAGTCCCTGCTGGGAGGATCCTCGGGTTTGTCGTATTCTGTTCTCACCTGGATTCCTTTTTCCCAGCATTCCAGGACCGATTTTTCCCATGCTTTGGGCAGAGTATCAGCTCTTATCTTGATGACCGGCGAACCGGGTGAAGTTCTTGAGCTCATCTTCATAGGTCAACCTCAGGCTCTTTTTTGTGCCAATCGGTATTCTGCTCAAAGGCGTAGGCCACTCGGAGCAAGGTTGGCTCATCAAAGGCTTTAGCCAAGATCTGCAGTCCAATAGGAAGTCCCTGTTGGCTGTAGCCACAGGGAATGGAGATTCCCGGGATCCCTGCCAGATTAGCAGAGATGGTAAATATATCGGAAAGATACATCTTAAGGGGGTCATCCACCTTTTCTCCTATTCCAAAGGCTACTGTGGGAGCGGTGGGGGCAACGACAACGTCGCATCTTTTGAAGACCTCTTCGAAATCCTGTCTCACCAATGTGCGGACTCTTCCCGCTTTGCCGTAGTAATCATCGTAGTATCCCTTGCTCAACACATAGGTTCCCAGCATTATTCTTCTTTTGACCTCCTCACCAAATCCTTCTTGACGACTCCTTTTGTACATCCCAAGAAGATCACTCACATCCTTAGCCCTGAGTCCATACCCTACTCCATCGTATCTGGCTAGATTGGAACTCGCCTCAGCAGTGGCAATGAGGTAGTAGGTAGCGATGGCATATTCGGTGTGGGGAAGGGAAACCTCTTCCACTTTGGCACCCAGTTTTCTTAGAATCCCTGTCGCTTCAAAAGTAGCCCGTCTAACTTCATCGCTCATTCCGGGGACAAAATATTCCCGGGGCAGCCCTATTGTTATGTTTTTTAGATCCGATTCACAATATTTGACGTAAGAGGGAACAGCACAGTCCAAGCTGGTGGAATCTAACCGATCCTTGCCGCTCAAGACCTCAAGAAGTATAGCACAATCTAAGACATCCTTGGCGATGGGACCGATCTGATCAAGAGAGGAAGCAAAGGCAACAAGTCCATACCGGGAAATTCTTCCGTAGGTGGCTTTTAGTCCAACCACACCACAGAAAGAGGCGGGTTGGCGTATGGATCCCCCCGTATCTGAGCCCAGAGCCATAACCGTTTCTCCACTGGCCACGGCAGCTGCCGAACCCCCACTGGATCCTCCCGGAACAGCTTTGAGATTCCAGGGATTATGGGTTACCTGAAAAGCGGAGTTTTCGGTGGAAGAGCCCATAGCAAACTCGTCCATGTTGGTTTTGCCTATGATGATGGCATCCGCTTGTTTCAATTTTTGGGCTACCGTAGCTGAGTAGGGGGGGCAGAAATCCTCCAGAATACGGGAACCGCAGGTAGTCCTTTGATCTTTGAGACAAATGTTGTCTTTTATGGCTATGGGAATCCCGGCCAGTAAACCCAGTTTTTCTCCTTTTGAGAGTCTTTTATCCAGCCTTGCAGCTTCCTCTAGAGCACCTTTTCTGTCCAGGGAAAGGAAGGCCTTGATCTTGTCTTCCACTTCCTCTATGCGCTGGAAGGCGGATGAAGTAAGCTCTTGAATGGAAATCTTTCTATCCTGGATTAGCCGGCCGAGCTCGTGGGCAGGTAGTGAATTCAGGTTCAATTTCGCCTCTTTCAGCTAAAGGTTTGTAAACAGCATTCTTAGGAGCTCATCTGTGCCCAGTTTTTTCCTACTTTGGTTTCCACTGCCAGAGGTACAGACAGCGTCATGGCTCCTTCCATCTCCTCCTTGACTATTTTCCGTGTCTCATTGATTTCTTCGTCTGGGACCTCAAAAAGGAGCTCATCGTGAATTTGAAGGATAATCCAGGCTCTGAGCTTCCCTTTTGTCAATCTTTTTTCTAGATTGATCATAGCCAATTTGATGAGGTCAGCGGCTCCTCCTTGAATCGGGGTGTTAATAGCAGTTCGCTCGGCCATCTGTCTCGCCTTCTTGTTGGAGGATACAATATTTGGAAAATACCTCTTTCGTCCGAGGAGCGTTCTTACATATCCCTTTTTCCGAGCTTTCTCCAGCTCCCTGGTCAAATATTCCTTCACCTTTGGGTATCGCTGAAAATAATGCTCAATATATTCACTAGCGTCTCTTTCCGAGATTCCTAAATCACGAGCTAGCCCATAGCTACTGATCCCGTAGACAATGCCAAAGTTGACCACCTTCGCCCGTCTCCTCATCTTTGGAGTGACCTGAAGGGGCATGACGTTGAAGATCTCTGACGCTGTTTGCCGGTGAACATCTTCATTTCGGTCAAAAGCACTCTTTAGGTTAAAATCTCCGGAAAGATGAGCCAGAATCCTCAGTTCTATCTGGGAGTAGTCAGCGGAGAGGAATAAATTCCCCTCATCGGCAATGAATGCCCGACGGAACTTCCCTCCAAATTTATTCCTGATAGGTATGTTTTGAAGATTAGGTTTGGAAGAGGAGAGCCTGCCGGTCGCAGTCACTGTCTGGTTGAAGGAGGTATGAATTCTCCCGGTACTGGGGTTAATCAAGCCGGGGAAAGGTTTTATGTAGGTGGACTGGAGTTTAGATAACTGACGATAATTCAGAATTTTCTTGACGGAGGGACGCATAAGAGACAAAGCTTGCAAAACTTCCTCATTGGTCGAATAACCAGTTTTTGTCTTCTTGATACGTGGCAAGCTCAGTTTTTCAAACAAAATGTGCCCCAGCTGCTTGGAGGAGTTGATGTTGAACTTCTCCCCCAGATCTTCATAAATCTCCTCTTCCAGACATGCTATTTTTTCTTCTACCTCACCTAAGAATTCCTCCAGAGCGGACCTTTTTACCTTGATACCTCGATTCTCCATTTTTGCCAGGACCTGAACCAGGGGAAGCTCCACCTTGGTGTACAATTCCCAGAGATTCTCGGCTTGGAGCTTTTCCTGTAGTCTCGCTCTCAGCTTGTCGATGAATTCTACTCGCTGAGGAGGAGAAGTTTCATTGATGGTTTTTTCGAGATATTCTATGCAAAGGTCCTTGAGCGAGTAACCTGAAGCTGAAGGATCGAGAAGGTATGCGGCGAGCTGGGTATCAAACCCCAAACCCTCAAGGTCTAGTTGCCAGTCTTTGAGGTCCAAGATAACCTTTTTTAGATCATGCCCTGTCTTTTTTGTCCGGGGATCTCGGAGAACAGGTGAGATTTTCTTGATTATGAGATCTTTTCCTAATTCTTTTTGAACCAGGGGAAGCCAATAGGATGTTCCATCCTGTGATAAGAAAGCTATTCCGGGCGTCTCTTTCCCTGTTTCCAGAACAAAAGGCCGCTGTTTTAGCGCAACGAGGAGCTCATCAAGCTGCTCGACGCTCTCGATAGTCTCGTAATGTGTGTTATGAATCCTGGAAGTAGTAAAATCTTCTGCCAATCTCTTGAATCCCAGCTCTCTAAAAAGAGGGAGAAGCACATTCTTGTCAGGGTCTTTTGTTCTAAGTTTCTCCCAGTCAACCTTGAGAGGAACAGAGGTAACGAGGGTAGCCAGTTCCTTTGACCGTTTTGCCTGATCCTGGCCTTTTTTGAGCAGCTTCCTTTTGTTAGCCGGTAGATCATCCAAGCAGCGGATAAGATTGTCCAGATTCCCATACTTTTGTAGCAGCTCTCTGGCAGTGACAGGCCCAATCCCGGGCACTCCCGGTATGTTGTCAGAGGTATCTCCTACCAATGAAAGGTAATCTGCTATTTGGCTCGGAGAGACACCAAGGCGCGCCATCACCCCTTCCTCATCAAGAACTTGGGTTTCGGAAAGGCCCTTCCTAAGACGGATAATGTGGATGGAGGGGGAGACTACCTGAAAAAAATCCTTATCTTCAGTAAGAATTTCCACTTTGAGTCCCCGTGTTACTCCGTGGTTGGCCAAAGCTGCCAGAATATCATCGGCTTCGTATTCGTCTTCCTCAAAGACCGGAATGCCAAAACCAGCAAGAATCTTCTTGACTAGAGGGATCTGCTTGGCCAGATCGCTCGGCATGGGGGGCCTGGTGATTTTGTACTGGTCAAATTTCTTGTGCCGAAAGGTTTTCCTTCCTTTGTCAAAAGCACAGGCAAGATATTGAGGTTTTTTGTCTTTAAGTAGTTTCATTAGCATGCGCGTGAATCCATAGACGGCTCCGGTGGGAACACCGCGAGTATTGGTCAGAGGAGGGAGGGCAAAAAAGGCACGGTAGAGCAAGCCCGTGCCATCCATGAGGGCCAGTTTTTCCTTTTCTGTCGGCATCGCTTTTTCCTTACAGTACTAGTATACAGGAATCTGCTTTCCTGTAAAATACTTGGTAAGAAAAAAGGGGCTTTTACCGGGGCCCCCGGCCCCTAGATGGCAAACATTGCTGGGGAGGTGCAAAATATGGCTTTCTGTTATTACTATGTCAAAATGTTAGTTTTTTACTAGGTGGAAATGATATATTTTAGAGAGAAGAGGGAACATATTCTCTGGAATTCAAAAAATCTTCTATCTTACGTTCTTTCTCAATAACCTTGTTGTTTTTGGAGAGCTTAGATTCGGCAATGACTGAGCCTTTATATACCACAAGGATTCGGTCATCCTCTAAAATACAGACATCCACCCTTACCTTCCTGTAGGAGAACCTGGTATCATTGGGTGGTATCTGAATGATCTCGCCCATTACCTCGATGGTGTTGTTGGCCTTTACTATTCGCTCGTACTTTTTAGAGAAAATCGTATCCAGATCCTTACCCTTGGGTAGGGGAAGATAAGAGGATTCGAGCTTTTGTGCAAATCTTTTGTTGTACCAAGGCAGGAAAGTTCTCGATTAAGAACCTACTTGCCTCTTGGTAGCTCTTTATTCCAGCAAGCTTCATCTCTTTTATGAGTCTATCCTGGAAGAGACCGAAGAGTCTTTCTATTCTTCCTTTTGCCTCCAGGTGAATTGGCCGTAATGATGTTGATATCTAATTCATCCAATGCTCGCTCTATTTGAGTTTCCTCTTGTTCTGGATTGACATTGTAGTGTATACCTCCATGCCTGGTAATCCTAAAATGAGAGGCCCTATCTACATACAAACAGATAAATATGCCTTTGAGCTCGATAAATCTTCTAATCACATGCATGTTACCAAATAAGGTATCTTTGGGAAAGAATCTGGCATAAGGCACTTCACTTGAGGCATCATCTTTTCATTGCTATTGAGATGCCATTTCTCAAGGATATCTTTAAGCCATCGGTGTTGAGAGGAGTCCATCTGGACGAGCATCCCGGCTTTTGGCATTCCTCTTCTCCTTCGGTAGACTTTTTTCCTCTTTTTTGGATGGTGGATGCCCTCTTGAGATGAGGATTTGTCTTAGGGACTCATTAGGATAATCTGATATCATGGATCTCGGCTAGTTTATCCTTGAAAAGAAGGATATTAAAGTCCCAGCAATGCTCTCTGTAGAGATACAAGACTTTCTTGACTTGTTCTTGAGGTATCTTACGTGGAGAAGGCCTGCAAAGCCTTAAGAGACCCTTTAAGCCATTCTGGGCAACTTTTTTCTTGAGCCTCAAGGTATGAATGTAGCTTAGTCCTAAGATGTGACTGGCCTCGGTAGCTTTCAATCTTTTTTCAAGGCAGTCCTTTAGGATCCGATACCTCTGGATATCCTTCATAGTGACCAAAAACCTTTGTTCTTTCATATGTGGCAACCTCCTATCTCCATAAAGGTTACCACAAAAAACTAACATTTTGACGTAGTAATTAAGTCTATCATTTTGTTATTGTAACATCAGCAAAATATGGCTTTCTTGTCAATTTGACAAGGTGTGATATAATTAGATGGCTACATTGGATAGGCCTTCCTTATTTTCTCTTTACTGAGGTGGAACGGTATACTATATATGGCTATCGGAATTTGAAAAATTCCGAGGATGGAAAGGGGAAGAGAAAATTTCTGAGGAGCTTAGAAAGAATAGAAGCATGAAAAAAGGGAAGTTCTTTACTCTAATGTGGATTCCTCCTCATTGCCTGAGGCGGGTGCGGCGGATAAGGATCTCCAGGTTCATGTTCTCTCTGAGTATAACTGGGGCTGTTTTTGCCCTCGTTGCTATCCTCTTTCTTATCTATAGCTATGCCCAACTGAGGGAGAAGGCAAGTTGGTTAGATGAGTTGGAAAGGGTGAACCGGATTCAGAAAGTTAAGATTTTTTCACTGGCCGGGAAGGTCAAAGATTTCACAGAGACTATGGAAAGATTGAAGGAGTTGGAAGATAAGATAAGAACCCTGGCCGGGGTGGGAGAAAGTGCCTCCGGTGCGGGGGAAAGTCTGGGGAAAGGAGGCCCGGGGGTTTATCTTCCCGCTAGAGAAGGGCTCATAACTGGGTATCCGGGACAGTTTATCGTTAGCAGAGAATATCCATCTGCTTATGCTCTCATCGGAAAAACCGAAGAAGATGCTAATTATCTTGAGATGGAGGCAAGGAGCCTAGAAGAGTCTCTGGGAGAAGTTGAGAAGATCTTGCTGCAAAAAGAGGACCTTTTTGCCTCCACTCCCAACATTTTCCCTGTGCAGGGGTGGATTTCCTCGGGATTTGGGCAGCGCAGAAATCCGTTCACAAAAAAGAGAGAGTTTCATCAAGCCATCGACATTGTTGCTCCCTTGGGAACAGAGGTTAGGGCAGCTGCCCAGGGCAAGATTACTTCGGCCGGGTGGTCTGGTCCATACGGTCTGACTATTAAGGTCAGGGATGGGTACGGATATTCTACGGTATATGGCCATCTTTCCCGCATTCTGGTGAAAAAAGATACCTGGGTAGAAAAAGGAGAGGTCATAGGCAGGCTGGGAAGCACAGGACGGAGTACGGGACCTCATCTTCATTTTGAGGTGTGGTTCAAGGGAAAAACCACTAATCCTCTGGATCTTATGGTAGAGCCGCTGGGATGACATACTGGGTAGTCTTTCTCTTGCTTGGAAGACTGCTTGCACCCAGATAATTCAGCGGAGGAAGGAGAAAGATAGATGGGTAGGAAAAAAGAGGAGATAACCAATAGTGTGATAGGAAAAAATACTGAGTTCAAGGGGGTTCTCAAGGATAAGGAAAATGTGAGGATTGATGGAAAGTTTGAAGGTGAAATTCAAACTGAGGGGATGGTTATCATAGGAGAGGAGGCTGTGGTTCAGGCAAACATTACAGCTAAAGCAGTGGACATCGGAGGCAAGGTTACTGGAGATATCAATTGTGCCGGAAGAGTAGAACTCTTCTCATCTGGCAGTTTGGAAGGCAAAATCAGGGCTTCTGATTTGACCATTGCCCAAGGGGCCTTCTTCAATGGGGAATGCAATATGACCCCTGCCGGAACGGGAGATACGGAATTCGAAGCGCGAGATTTATCGGAAGAAGAGAACGCCGAGAGTGAAACCCCCGAAAAGGCCCAATGATACTGCGTTATGATCTATTAGGGTAAACTCCTGGATGCTGTCTAGGAGCGTTTTCTTTTGATGTACATACTTCAGGCTTTGGCTGAGGCCTCCGGACTGGGCGGCATAGCCAAGTGGGAAGGCAGAGGACTGCAAATCCTTTATCCCCGGTTCAAATCCGGGTGCCGCCTCCATGCCCAGTTAGCTCAGTGGTTAGAGTGCTTGCTTGACATGCAAGAGGTCGCTGGTTCAAGTCCAGCACTGGGCACCAGCAATAATAAGTATGGATAGCACCTTATGAAAACTACAAACTCAAAACAAGATCTCAATCTCGAAATTCTCAGGCACAGTACGTCCCATGTTATGGCTCAGGCTGTTAAGAGGCTTTTTCCCAAAGCTAAGCTGGGTATAGGTCCCGCCATCAAGAATGGTTTCTATTATGACTTTGGAATTGATGGGACTGTTTTGTCGCAGAATTTGGATCGAGTCCAGAAGGAGATGAGCAAGATAATTCGCGAAGACCTTCCCTTTGAAAAAGAAATCCTAACCAAAGAGAAGGCTACCGAAGTCTTCAGGCAGAGAGAAGAACCATACAAGGTCCAGCTTCTAGAAGAGATTGAGGACGAGATGGTTACCATTTATCGGCAGGGGGAGTTTGTGGATCTTTGTCGTGGGCCCCACCTGGAGTCCACAGGGAAGCTGCGTTTTCTTCGGCTTACTTCCGTAGCCGGGGCTTATTGGCGTGGCAAAGAGGGTAATCCCATGTTGACAAGGATCTATGGGACATCCTTCTGTACGGAAAAGGAGCTCGAGGAGTATCTTGGAAAGATAGAAGAGGCGAAGAGAAGGGATCACCGTAAGTTAGGCCGAGAGTTAGATCTATTTAGCATCTCAGCCGACCTGGGGGCCGGCCTAGTAATATATCATCCTAAGGGGGCTCTGCTCAGGGACATCATAGAGACTTTTGAGAAGGAAGAACACCTCAAACGCGGATATCAGCTGGTTATGAGTCCTCATATCTCCCGTGCAGCTTTGTGGAAAACGTCGGGACACCTTGACTTTTACAGGGAGAACATGTACCTTTTTTCGTCCGGTGGTGAAGAATGGGTCATTAAGCCAATGAACTGTCCTGCTCACATATTGATCTATAAGTCCAAGGTCCGAAGCTACAGGGACCTTCCGCTCAGGTATTTTGAGCTGGGAACTGTCTATAGGAGGGAAGAATCAGGGGTTCTACGCGGTCTTCTTCGGGTAAGAGGTTTTACCCAGGACGATGCTCATATATTTTGCATTCCTTCCCAGTTGGTTGCAGAAGTGAGGAAAGTGCTGCAATTTGCTGTATTCATGTTGGATACCTTTGATCTGGGCTACCAATTGACTCTATCCACTCGACCAGCTAAGTTTATCGGCTCCCCGGATCATTGGGAAAAGGCAACTCAGGCCCTAAAGGATGCACTGAGGGAGGAAGGGCTTGATTTTCAGATCGCTCAGGGGGAAGGGGCCTTCTACGGACCTAAGATAGACATCCAGATGGAAGATGTCTTGGGGAGGCTATGGCAGGGTCCTACTATTCAGGTGGATTTCAATCTTCCCGAAAGATTCGACTTGAAGTATACAGCTCCAAATGGGAAAAGAGAGAGGGTAGTTATGGTTCACCGGGTAGTGCTGGGGACAATAGAAAGATTTCTTGGTATATTGATTGAACATGTGGCGGGAGCTTTTCCCCTTTGGCTTTCCCCTGTCCAGGTAAAAATATTGACCGTGACTGAGAAGGAAAACTCTTTTGCCGAAAACCTTCATCAACAGATGGTGAATAAGGGTGTCCGCTCGGAAATGGATGTGAGGAATGAACTGCTGGGATTTAAGGTAAGACAGGCAGAGCTAGAGAAGGTTCCCTATATGCTGATTATAGGGCAGAAAGAGGCGCAAAAGGGGACGGTGACGGCGCGGAAAAGGAACGGAGAAAATTTGAAGGACATTAAGCCTGAAGATTTTATCCAGACTGTGATAGAAGCGGTTGAGGAAAAAAGAGTCGAGATTTGATAATAATCTGAGTAAAAGGGGGCAAGAGGTATCGCAAGACAACAAAGAATTAGAATAAACGAGCAGATCAGGGCAAATAAGGTAAGGCTGATTGATTCTGAAGGAAAACAGCTGGGAGTCGTCCCTCGAGAAGAAGCTTTGAAGATGGCGAGAGATGGAGATATGGATCTCTTGGAGGTAGCTCCTCAGGCTGACCCACCCGTCTGTCGCGTAATCGATTATGGGAAGTTCAAGTATCAAGAGGAGAAGAGAAGGAAAAAGAACAAGAAACCCCATGACAGCAATATCCTCAAGGAAGTGCGACTGGGTTATCGGATAGGAGAGCATGATTTTGAGATAAAATGCCGGAAGGTCCTTAAATTTCTGGAGGAGGGTCATAAGGTAAAGGTCGTTCTCAGATTCCGAGGTAGAGAAATGATTTATCAAGATAGGGGAAGGGAGATGCTGAAGCGGCTGGTTCTAGAAGTAGAAGATATAGGGAAAGCAATGTCCAGTCCTCTTCCCAGGGGGAGAAGGTTAGAGCAATATCTATTGCCCAAATCCGCGAAGTAGTTCTAAGAAGAAAATATGTTATATTTGTACCTGCATCAGGACACCTTGCAATCTGTGTAGAGCAGTCCCGTTAGAAACAGGTCTTGCTCAGCAATCAAGGTAAGAACGGGGGAGGAAAAACAGCATAATGCCCAAGCTCAAAAGCCATAGAGGCGCTATGAAGCGACTTAGGGTAAACAAAAAAGGGACTATAAAGAGGAGCAAGGCAGGCCGAGGACATCTTAAGGCTAAGAAGTCCTCCAAGCAGAAAAGAAGACTACGAAAAAGCGTCACGTTAGACAAAGCGGATACAAAGCGAATCAAGCGGCTCATACTTTGAAGCACCGAAAGGAGCGGACTTCTAAACCCCCACATATTCAGCGGGCGGTGAGAATTCAAAAAAATCTTCGTGATCAAGGAAGGCAAAGGGGGATCTCTCTGGCGCAGCTTCAGGCAGAAATTGTGCAAAGTATCCATTCTTAAATACACCGTAAGAGGGACATATGACCAGAGTTAAAAGAGGAGTAATCCATTCTAAGAAGAGGAAAAAGGTCTTAAGACAGACCAAGGGATATAGAGGAGGAAGAGGTACGCTCTATACGTTAGCCAGTGAGGCTTTGAAGAAGGCTCTTTTCAATAGTTACCGGGATAGAAGGAGAAAAAAGAGGGATTTCAGGAGACTCTGGATCACCAGAATCGGAGCCGCTACAGTGAAAGAGGGCCTTTCATACAGTCGGTTTATGCAAGGAATCAAGAAGGCTGACGTGAACATAAATAGAAAAATCCTCTCGGATTTGGCCGTCAAGGACCCTGGCGAGTTCTCGAAATTGGTTAGACTAGCCAAGAAAGAATTGAAGGTGCAAGCTTGCCCCCGTGGTTAAAGTCCTTCCTCAAGTGGGTGGGAATATTTGTCAGTCTAATGGGAATAGCCCTGGGGATGGGTCTTTTGACTTTAAGAATATTGGTGCCTTCCCATAAAATAGAAGTTCCTTCCGTTGTAGGAAAGGATATTAAAGAAGCCGCTTTTGTTCTCAGCGAACAGAATCTGGGGTTAAGGGTGGCGGGAACAAAGTTTTCCTCCCAGATTCCGGAAGATATCATTATCTCTCAGCTTCCTTCTCCCAAGGCGAAAGTTCGTCGGGATAGAGCGATAGAGGTGGTCCTGTCCGCGGGAACGCAGGTGGTGGTTGTCCCGTCTCTCATCGGGAAGACGGTAAGGGAAGCCGAGTTAGATCTTTCTCGTAGAGGGTCAAAAATTGGCTTGATAACCCACATCTATTCAGAGGCAGCTGAGTCGCAGATTGTAGCGCAGGACCCTCCTGCTGGTACGTCCTCAGCCAGAAAGGAAGGTCTGGATATTTTGGTGAGTCTCGGGCCAAGGACTCCTCAGTTCTACATGCCCGATTTTACGGGGAAAGAGCTCAGGAAGGGAATAGATCTAGTGGAAAAACTTCCTCTAAACATAGGTAAGATCAGGGAAATTCCTTTTTCTGGTAAGGAAGGGATGATTCTGTCCCAGTCTCCTCTTCTCGGGTCTCAGGTTGATGCCGAAGCACCGATTGAATTTAGGGTGAGTGCCTTCTATGAAGAGCAGAAACGCTCTCCATTGACCACCAGGTGGATTACTACCTCTGTTACTGTTCCTTGGGGTTTTGTCCCCAAAGAGGTAAAGCTTGAACTTAGTGATACTCAAGGCACGAGAACTATTTCTTATGGCCTGCGGGACCCTGGGGAGAAGGTATGGTTAGTCTCACCCATAATGGGAACGGGAGAAGTCAAAATTTACGTGGGGGAAGAACTGGTAGGCATCAGGATGGTGAAAGAAGCAGGCTGAGGCGAATTGGATGAATTTGTCACAATACCGGGTGAGAATCAGTGATTAAGATAGCTCCCTCAGTTTTGGCAGCGGACTTCAGTTGTCTTTACGAGGAAATCAAAAGAATAGAGGGTGAAGCGGACCTACTTCACTTTGACGTGATGGATGGACATTTTGTTCCCAATATCACTTTTGGTCCAGTAGTGATTAGTTCTTTGAGAGATAGGTTTTCTCTTCCCTTTGAGGGACATCTCATGGTGGCTGATCCCAGTCAGTGGATAGTTCCTTTTGCACGGGCCGGGTGTGATATGATTACCATTCATCGGGAAGCGTGCGAGGATCCTCATCCATTGATCGCCCTTATGAAAAAGGAAGGGGTGAAGGCAGGGATCGCGCTGAATCCAGTCACTCCTCTTGATACCCTGAAGGACATTCTTTCTGAGATACACCTTATTCTCATTATGACGGTGGATCCAGGTTTTGCACGTCAGTCTTTTATTCATGATGTCTTGTCCAAGATAAGGGACCTGAGAGATCTGAGAAAGAAAGGTTCATTTTGTTTTGAGATCGCCGTTGATGGAGGAATCAACGAGAGGATAGCAGGGGAAGTGGCAGAGGCAGGGGCGAGGATCCTGGTGGCGGGAACAGCTGTTTTCGGTGCCCCAGATCCTCAAAGAGCGGTGGTCAAGTTGAAGGAGGCAGGTAGTGGCAGTAACGATTAGGTTGAGAAGAACAGGGGCTAGGAATCTCCCTTTATATCGGATAGTGGTGGCAGATTCTCGTTCCCCAGTAAAAGGGAGGTTTATCGAAAAGTTGGGGTGGTACGACCCTCGGGCCAAGAAGGTGGAGGTGGATAAAGATAGGGTCCTACATTGGGCAAGTAGGGGAGCCAAGATTTCCAATTCTGTGAAGAAGCTACTATTGAACTTTGCCATTGTCGCAGCGAATGAACTAAATTAGACTGAGCAGCACGAAAGGAGGCAAAGATGCGTGAGATGGTTGAATACATCGTCAAGCAGATAGTGGACAGTCCAGAGGAAGTGAAGGTCCAGGAAATAAAAGCGGAGAAAATCATTCTTCTCGAGATCTCCGTCGCCAAAGAGGATATGGGCAAGGTGATAGGTAAGGGAGGGAGGGTTGCTAATGCTCTCAGAACACTGGTAGGAGCCGCTGCAGCCAAATTGAAAAAGAGAGTGATGGTGGAAATCCTGGAAGAATAGATCTACAGATGCGGATGGATATTCTTACTCTATTTCCTTCTATGTTCGGGGGGCCCTTTGATGAGAGTATGATCAAAAGGGCTCAAACGAGAGGGCTCCTGGAGATTCATCTTCATGACTTGCGGGAATTCGTCCATGACAGGCACAGGACGGTGGATGATGTGCCCTACGGCGGGGGCGGGGGTATGGTTATGAAAGTGGAACCTCTCTTTGAAGCGGTCCAATCAATAAGAAACCAAATCGAAGGTTCACCCAAAATCATTCTTTTGTCACCCCAGGGACAGACCTTTACTCAGAAGAAGGCTCGGGAACTCGCCAAGGAGAGATGTCTCCTTTTGATATGTGGGCACTACGAAGGTGTGGACGAGAGAGTGAGGCAGCATCTTGTAGATGAGGAGATCTCTGTGGGGGATTATGTTCTTACTGGAGGAGAGCTGGCAGCTATGGTAGTGATTGATGCCACTACCAGAATGCTTCCTGGAGTTTTGGGGTGTCAGGACTCTGCCAGAAAAGATTCTTTTTATGACGGACTCCTCGATTATCCACAGTACACGAGACCGGCAGAATTCAGAGGCTGGAAAGTTCCCCAGGTGCTCATGTCTGGTAATCATCCAGCAGTAGAAAGATGGCGTAGAGAAATGAGGATAGAAGCGACCTTTCGAAAGCGACCGGATCTGTTAGGTCAAATAGAACTGACCCAAGAGGAGAGAGATCTCGTGAAGAGGATGAAACGGAGAGGGAACTGAATCTCTCGGTGCTCGACTTCTTGTCCATGTAAAGCATCAAAAGTGGAAAAATATCATTGAAAAATGAAAAGTACAATTTCTTGGTACAAGGTGAGGTTTCTTCATGCGGACAAAGATAAAGATGGTAGAGGATACTCAGGTCAGGAAAGAGATAGCAGATTTTCGCCCCGGCGACAGGGTGGGCGTTCATCTCAGTGTGAGTGAAGGCAAGAGGGAAAGAACCCAAGTGTTTGAGGGATTGGTTATTCGCCGAAAAGGAGGGGGAATACGGGAGACCTTCACTGTTAGAAAGACTTCTCTTGGCGTCGGCGTGGAGAAGATCTTTCCTTTGCACTCGCCCGTGATCAAGAAGATAGAGGTGCTAAAACGCGGTCGTGAAAGAAGAGCCAATCTGTCCTATCGCAGAACCCAGAAGAAAAGATGAAAAAGAATGTATTAGGTTGGCTCAAAGAGACGCTGGAAACCCTCATTATCGCTTTTGTTCTTGCGTTCTTGGTACGTACTTTTGTAGTGCAAGGGTTCTGGATACCTTCCGGTTCAATGGAGCCAAACCTTCGGGTGGGAGATCGTCTCTTAGCCTACAAGTTCTTCTATGGATTAGATAAGGTAGACAGGGGTGATGTGATCGTCTTTAGATACCCTCTTGATCCTAAGAAGGATTATATCAAGAGAGTAGTCGGACTGCCAGGAGATACTGTTCGCATAGAAAACAAGAAAATATACGTGAATGAGCAACTTTTGGATGAATCCCATGTCGTCTACAGGGACAGTTGGATGAGAGGCTATCCTCGGGACGATTATGGACCTGTAAAGGTTCCTGCCGATTCCCTGTTTGTAATGGGCGACAACAGGGACTTCAGTGCGGATAGCCGCTATTGGGGATTCGTTCCTGGAGAGAATCTGGTAGGAGAGGCTTTTGTTATATATTGGCCTCCTTGGCGCATAAATTTGATCAGAGCAGCCGCTTAATCTCTGAAGTCCTGGCTGCGCCCCCCGGTGCTTTATTTGAGCGTACGATATGGAAAGATTCTATCAGAAGAGGCGCATAACCGGCAAGAGGGGAGAGGCAGCCGCAGTTCGCTTCTTGAAGAAAAGAAGATACTCTATTCTGGATACGAATTACCGCTGCAGAAGTGGCGAGATAGACATAGTCGCTCGAGAGAAAGATAGTATTGTCTTTGTAGAGGTAAAGACTCGTACTTCAATAGAATTTGGCCTGCCTGAGGAATCGCTATCCACCCGTAAGATGGCTCATCTTACTAAGGTGGCTCTAACCTATCTATCTCATCGCAACATAAAAGAGGCGAGTTGTCGATTTGATGTGGTAAGCGTTTTGATGAAAGGGGAAGACATCCAGTCCATCCGTTTGACTAAAGACGCTTTCCCCTCAGCTTTTTAGAACTCTCCCATCTCTCCAGAGACTGCCACAAAAAACTAACATTTTCACGTAGTAATTAAGTCTATCATTTTGGTATTGTGACATCAATTCAATTCGGGGGGTTGACACAAAAAGGAGAAATCACTGGGATGACTGTCAGAATACGTTGGAGTGACCTGACCCATTAATTGTACCACTTTCTAAGTTAGAATCACGGCTCCTTATTCGAGGTGGGATATTCTTTTGGCCAAATCCTGGGCTTCGGATGACTTTCGAAGACTTCCAAAGTCGATCACAATAGTTCCCTTCCCCTCCAGGAGACTCATAATCCTCTTAATGGCCTTACCCGTTCCTAGTAGCTTTGGCGTGACGAAAACCACTGCTTTCTTACCCTCAAGTCCTGTGCACTCTCTTAGGTAGGAGCTCAGGGCCGGCGAAAATTTGCCGCCCCAGGTACCCGTGACCTGGCTGCCCACATAAACGAGATCCTGGGCAAAAAAAGAGGTTGTGGTGCGAGGCTTTTCTGCCCGAACTTCCTCCACCTCGTGCCCACGAGATCGAATAGTGGAAGAGATGATCTTTGCCGCCGCTTGGATTCTTCTGCCTTCTCCAGCGTACAGAACAAGTATCTTCACGTTTTTTCCTTTCTGGTAGACGGTTCTAGTTTGGGAGGCTCCCAGCCTTGAATTCTTTTGCTTGATTGGTGATAGTCCCGCACTTGAGAAACGAAGGTTCTTATTTTATTCAGGTAATTGGCCTGATAAGACCCATCATAGGAAAGAGAGAGCATGGGAAAGTCAGGGTGATCTTTTTCTATCTGGGTAAATATGGCCCAGGTGATGTTTCCGGGCATACAGGTGAAGGGCATGACATTGACTACTCCGTCTCTGCCTCTTTTGATGGAGTGGATTGTTTTTCCGATGGTCAATATAGCTTCGCCTCTTATGGATCGGGGTAAATAGTTCTCTCCCAGCGCGAGAATTTCCTCTATCTCAGGCTCTTCGAATTCAGATACTATGGACCTGAAGGGAGCTTCCAGCCTTTTTTCTATGTGTGTTTGAAAAAGGTTTTTCAGCCTGTTTTTGACAAACGCCCCATAATTTCTCTCTCTTAAGGTGGTCTCCCGGTGTGCTTCATTGGTATACAGAAACCACTCTCTCATAGAAGCCAGCTCCACTTTCATTCCCAACTCTTCCAATTCGTCAATAATAAACCTGTTGCTGTAGGGATTATGTCTTACATATATCTCTCCCACCACGGTAACGGTCGGCTTGTCGGTATTTCTTCTCTTTATTCTACCAAAGGCTGCCGCAGCCTCTTTCATTACAGGACTGAGTTTTTCTCCGGATCTCACTGCCTCAAGAACCTGATCCCGGTATTTCTCATAGATTTTGTTGGTTTCTCCTTTATCGATCTCATCAGGTCTTATGATCCTTTGGGCTTTGCGCAGTATGTCTATGCTGGCAATGCTACTCCAGGCCAGTTTGCTAAAGCGAGTCCCGTATCCGGCGTAGCTGTTCTCGGCATCAAGAGAAATGATGGGAATATCTGCATAGCCTATTTTTCGTAGTACCTGCTGGTGGAAAGTGCGGTATTGTCCGAAGCGACACGGGCCCTGAGCGGTACCCATGAAGAAAGCCAATCTCTTTTCGGGAAGGTTGGACTTCCTGATTGTCTTAAGCATATCTCCTGTGGTCAGGATGCAGGGATAGCATTCCCTGCCCGTGGTATGGCTTTGGCCCTCACGAAGAGACTCGAGGTTGCTTATCTCCATAACTTCAGCCTCTTGTCCCATGGCCTCGAAGGTAGCTTTCAGGGCGTAGGAATGATCATCCATGTAAGGGATGTGGATTACCCGTTCTTTGGATGGAGAGGCGAGCTGAGGCTTCTGCTGTCGCTTTTCACCCTTGAAGAGCTTCCTGCCCTGAATGCTGTCGAGAAAAGCCTCCAGCCTGGTGATAATCCCTGCATCAGCACTGTGTTCATCTATCTGGAGTTCCAGAGTGGGCCGATCCATTTCTTCGAGGAAATATTTGGAGACAAAAGAATCGGGACCGCAAGCAAAATTGGTGATATAGATAGGATAGAGATTATTCGTTTCCTTGATTCTCTTGGTAGCAGCCAGAATTTTTTGCCCGTAGCCCCAGTACATGTTAGGGTATTCGGCTGAAATGAGAGAAGGGTCCGGATCAATGAAATCCATGGGGATGGCCAGCATGCCGAGCTGCCTCATCTTCTCTGCGATGTCCAAATTGAGCCCGGGGTCACATCCATTGTAAGGCCGTGATATTATCACAAACGCTTTCTTGCCGTCGAGATTTTTCACTATTTCTCTACCTTTTGCCTTTAGACCGTGGTGGAATCTCGCTTGGGCTTCCCTGGCTCGGTTGACTGCACGTTTTACTGTAACCGTATTTTCGCCTAAATCATGCCCAAGGTCCCGTAGAGCTTTTTCCACTCCCTCTCTTAAAGAGATTGCCGGTTCAAGAAATTGAGTAGAATACGCATTTCTGTCGATGGCCGAGTTCACGAAATAGGGAAGGGCTTGAGACCAGGGGCAGTTATAAGTTCTTTTCAGATTAGGGTCGCTCTCCTCGAAATCAATAATACTGGGAAGGAAAATGTAATCCACATTTTTGTCCAGAAGGTTCAAGACATGCCCGTGGCTCACCTTTATGGGAAAACAAGTTTCAGGTGCCATCGTTTCTACGCCACGGTGGATGATTTCATCGTTGGTAGCATCGGAAATGACCACCTCGTATCCTAGCTCACTGAAGAAAGCTTCCCACAAAGGTGAGAGTTCGTAGGTGTGCAAAGCCCTGGGAATACCAATTTTTCTGCTTCCTTCTATTCTCTTGCCAGAAAGCAAGAGTTTTTCTCTTTCCTTGACCAGATTGGGTAGCTGAATTCTTTTCCGCCTTCCTTCCTTTCCGCTGTGCTTGTCACACCTATCTCCGTAAGTAAGAGGCCTGGCTTTTTCTCCCACCCACACCTGGTTTACTTTGCAGTGGTTGGGGCAGTCCGGGCAGTCGAAGGATTTCAGTCGATACCGCACTTCACTCAGTCCGAACCCCTTGAATTTGGTTTCTTCCCTGGTTTCCTCCATGGCCACAATGGCAACCCCAATAGCTCCCAGGACTTCATTGTGCGGAGGTACGGTGGTGCTTTTCCCCAAGATTTCCCTGAAAGCCGCTACCACAGATTTGTTAGAAGCTGTTCCCCCTTGGAAGAAGATATTGTCCCCAATTTTTCTGTGTTCTACTACCTTGTTCAGGTAATTGTAGGCTACGGAATAGGCAAGTCCTGCCACCAAGTCTGGAATGGAAACTCCCCTTTGCAGGCGCTCGAAGAGAGCCGATTCCATAAATACGGTACACCTGTCTCCAAGATCAGCAGGGGATGGGCTAGAAAAAGCGATCTTTTCGAATTCCTTCTTGATCTTTATTTTCAGCTCTTCAGCCTGTTCCTCCAAGAAGGACCCTGTGCCCGCAGCACAGGCTTTGTTCATAGTAAAATCAACTATCACTCCCTTCTCAAGGGAGATGAATTTGGAATCCTGACCCCCTATCTCAAAGACAGTATCCACATTGGGATCTATGTTTAGGGCACCTTTCGCCTGAGCAGTAATCTCATTCTTAATCACATCGGCACCAACGAAAGAACCAATCATATATCGGCCAGAACCCGTGACTCCTACAGCCTTTATCTTAACCTTGCCCAGAAGTTTTTTGTTGATCTCTCTGAGCCCCTCTTGGACCGCTTTAATAGGTTTTCCGGCCGTGGGCAGATAGCTCTTAGCCAGAAGCCGCTTTTGCTTGTCTAGCACTGCCACATTGGTACTTACCGAACCGATGTCAATCCCGAGATACGCCTCTATCGGCTCACCTTCCCTTGGCTGCTGATATAGCTCAGGCTCGGAGGAAAGACTGCTCTGTTCATCCCAGATGAGTCTTGGCAGGCTGTCTTTTTCTGGGGGAGGAGGAAATTTTTTCGTCAAGCATTCTGGGTCGAAAGCTCTGGTCTCTTCCCTTTCCATGACAGATAATGCTGCCCCCAGAGCTCCCAGAGAAAAATAATGCTGGGGAACCATTATGTCTTCTCTCTTGAGAGCTTTTTTGAAGGCCGCCAGCATGGCCTGGTTAGCTGCTATTCCTCCCTGGAATGAAATGGGCCCCTTGAAATCTTTAGCACGGGCGATGTTACTCTTGTAGCTCCTGGCCAGAGCTTCACATAGTCCCATGGTGATATCTTGATTCGGAGTTGCCTTTTGCTGAAGGTGAATCATGTCTGATTTGGCAAACACGGCGCATCTACCCGCCAGGCGAGCGGGACTTTTTGATGTGAGGGCGATACTGGAAAATTCTCCCTCAATGTTAAGCTCCAATCTTTTTGCCTGTTGATCCAGGAAAGATCCCGTTCCCGATGCGCAGCTGGAGTTCATCCCAAAATCTTTTACTCCCCCCTCCCGGTTGATTTCCACGAATTTAGCATCAGTCCCCCCGATGTCTATGAGGGTTCTTACCTCCGGGTGCAGATGGTGAACTCCCTTTGCCTGGGCAATTACTTCCTCCGCGTACGGGAGGTCCCAAACTTCACTCAATCTCTCTCCATTAGAACCGGTAACTGCCAAATAGTTGATGGGATACTTCCTTGCTATTTTCTTAACAATTTCCCGGGCCTCATTGAGGGGATTTCCATTATGTCGGGTGTAGGGCTCCTCATAAACAATCTTAGCCGTTCCATCGAGAACAATGGCATTGACGCTTACTGAACCCAGATCCAATCCCAATACGTACATGTTGTCTTCCATGATTTTTCTTAGGGTTTCCCGCTGGGGCCTTCAAAAGGTCCCCATCTTAGAAATCCCGGGGACCTCCTGGCAAACATTTTATCACAGAAAGGACCTCTGTCAAGCCATGGGGGAGTTTTTGGCTTTATTCCAAGTGTCTCTAGGAAGCCTTCTGGTGAACTGCAGGGATTGATATGTGTACCGAAGGGCATTCCTCGGATCGAAGCTGGCGCAGGCGGAACCTTGTAGCGGCAAACTTGAGCTGTTTTCTAGGGAAATCTGCTAACCCAGGATCATGATTCGGAGGTCCATAACATTGGTTTTGGTGGGGCCTGTTATCAAAAGATCTCCTATTTTGGAAAAGAAGTTGTAGGAATCATTTGTCTCCAGGTACGAAGCTGGATCCATTCCCTTGTTTAAGGATCGCTGGACGGTATTTCCGTCGGCAATTGCTCCGGCAGCATCTGTGGGACCGTCGGTCCCATCCGTTCCTGCGCTGAGAATAATTGACCGCTCCAGACCTTTTATTTCCAGAGCAGCAGCCAGAACGAATTCCTGATTCCTCCCTCCTTTGCCTTCCCCTCTCAGTGTAACTGTAGTCTCCCCCCCTGAAATGAGACAGGCTGGCCTCTTGGTAGGATTGCCGGTTCTGACTATTTCCTTGGCTATGGCTGCATGCACTTTGGCTACCTCACGAGTCTCTCCTTCGATGAGAGAGGAAAGGACCAGGGGGTGGTAGCCAAGCCGTCGAGCCTCTGAAGCTGAGGCCATTACTGCCTGAATATTGCTTCCCACAATAACATGTTGGGTTCTCGTAAAACATGCATTCCCGGACTTGGGAGTGTCTTGTCTTCTGCCAGCTGCTCCTTCACGAAGGTGATTTCTGATGGAAAGGGGAACTTCAGACTGCAGTTTGTATTTTCTGATTATTGCGAGGCAATCTTCGAATGTGCTCTCATCCGGGACGGTCGGTCCGGAGGCAATTACATCCAGGGAATCTCCCACCACATCAGAAAGAATTAACGTCGCCAGCCTAGCCGGCCAGGAAGCCTCAGCTAATTTCCCCCCCTTGATGCGAGAGATATGTTTTCGGATAGCGTTAATCTCGTGGATAGTTGCCCCACACCGCAGCATAAGAGAGGTAAGTTCTTGTTTTTCTTTAAGGGAAACACCTTCCACGGGAAGAGGAAGAAGAGCTGAACCACCTCCTGAAATGAGACAAATGATGAGATCTCTATCTTTCGCACCTTGAGCAAGGGATAGAATAGCCTCTGCGCCGCGCATGCCTGTTTCATCAGGTATGGGATGACCCACTTCTCTCAACTTGAGTCTTTCTAAGGGTAGCCCATGCCCGTGCTTGGTATTGATAAGACCTCCATTGATCCGGCTTCCAAGAATCTCCTCCATAGCTAAAGCCATAGGCGCAGCAGCTTTTCCCGTACCAACTACATAGATGTTCTGGATTTGGATTAAGTCGTATTGTCTGGTGCCAATGATGAGCATATGCCCTTCTCGCTGGACGAAGGTTTTTACAGCTCGGGCGGGTTCTACGCTCTTGACCCCCGCCATAAAGATCTTCCGAGCCTCACTTCTCATCACGTCAAGTGTTTTTGAAGGCATTAACGATATCTTTCCCCAGTCCCAGCATTTCGTCCAAACTACACTAGCAAAGAGAAGGCCTTTGTCAATTTGACACGTTGTAGTTAACTCCCAGTTGAATGATGTGAATACCTGACTTCTTTTTGACAAACGACTTCCCCCAGTTATACTACATTGAAGAAGCGTGGGAACTCAAAAAAACTCTGAAGTATATCTTTCTGAGGTATCTGGTATCGGCAAACTATTGAGATAATTCTAGAGGATAAGGGGGGGCGAATGCGGCAAAATAATTCGCTGGCCGATAAGTTAGAGAAGATCCTGGGAGAGCGATTCGGAATAGAGATACTTAATGCTATGGGTATGGCTATAGTTGTTCTTGATCCAAACTTTACGATAATTTGGGCAAATAGGGAGTATCGGAAGATCCAAGAAAAGCCTGACGAGAGTCCGGTCGGCAAGAAATGCTATGAGATCAGTTTCGGTCACAACAGTCCCTGCACAGAAGAAGCTTGTGCGGCGAGAAGGACTCTGAGAACCAAAAAGAACTCCAAGGGCCTGAAGGTAATCAAAAGAGCGGGGGAGGAAAAATACCTGGATGTCTATTCCTTTCCCCTGCCCGAGTCAAGTGACAAGGTGAGTTACGTAGTGGAAGTCATTCAAGATAACACCCAATTGTATAAGTTAGTTGAGCTCTCGGATAGACTCACTGCGTTTGCATCTCATGAACTGAAGACTCCTCTAGCGACCATCCATCAGCTCACCACTATCCTGAGACAAATGGATCTGCCTGCTGGAAAAAGGAAGGCCTTGTTTGACAGAATAATATCTCGGAGCCAGCGTGGATTGAGAACGGTTGAGAACTTCCTGATTTACTCAAAAATAAAGGCTGGAGAACTTGATATCACCCCAAGGAAGGTAAATTTCTACAGGGATGTCTTGCAGAGAGTTTTGGATTTTCAAAAGGAGCACACATTAAGAAAGGGGATGAAGTTCGTCTGCGATGTTCCCAAAGATCTGGAAGTCATCTGTGATGCAGACTATGTGGAAGTTATCTACAGTAACCTATTAACGAATGCCATAAGATACGGCGAAGACAATACGGAGATATTCATTGCGTATAGTGACAGGGGCGACAGATATCATTATTTCAGCGTGGCGAGTGTTGGTGACCCCATTCCCGAGGAAGACAGAGAGGTTATTTTCAAGAGATACGTGACAACCCGAAAGGATGGTTCGGGAATAGGACTTGACGTGGCAAGGGAACTCATTGGAAAGCACGGAGGAAAAATCTGGGTCGAACTATGCTATTTTATCCCGGGCAAGTTTCTATCCAGTCGGTCAGTGACCCGGGAATGCAAAGATAAGTTGAAAGAGGGCAATAATTTCGTATTCACCATTCTTAAGAAACTGAAAGAGATCTAGCTGCCTTGTGGATGGAAAGCTACCTTTTTGACATTTCTATTGAGGAGCTGATCTCCGCAAGAGAGCTAACGAGATTATCTTTCCTCTAGATTGCCGCTGAGAGATAATTGCGTGAAAAGTGGTTGACAAACAATGGGCTCCTAATGTAGAATGAACCGAAGTCTTTCTAGTAGGTAGTATCCTTCGTATGAGAGGAAGACCCGAGATGAGCCTAGAGGCAAAAATCCTTGTCATTGATGACGACCCTGATTTGGTAGAAGCATTGAAGATGATTTTGCAAACTGGGTCCTACAGAGTAGTCTTTGCTTCTGATGGAAAGGAAGGACTAAAGAAAGTGAAAGAAGAAAACCCGGATCTCATTATTCTGGATTTGCTTCTTCCCAAGGAAAACGGAGACGTTCTTTGTCGAGAGCTAAAGAATGACCCGCGGTATGCCAATATTCCCATATTGGTTCTTACGGCTGTGGCCGAAAAAGTGAGCAGTAAACTCTTCCACACGGATAGGATAGGCTCCCTGCCTGCCGATGATTATGTAGATAAACCGGTTCAACCCCAGGATCTACTGTGTCGCGTAAGGAGACTTCTTGCGAGATCCAAAGAAGGAGAGAAGATATGATAATACAGAAGCAGAAGCCGTTTGAAGACATCACCAGATTCTTGGCCTCTTCTCCGGGGGTCTTCATTGTTGGGTGCAGTCTGTGCGCCACTACCTGCAAGGCTGGGGGGGAAGAAGAGGTAAAAGAAATGAAAAAGAAATTGCAGGATAAGGGAAAGTTGGTATCCGGTTGGGTCATTCTAGATCCAGCTTGCCACATCCTCAACAATAAGAAATATTTTCGGGAAAATAAGGAGAAGCTGGATCAGGCTGATTCTATCCTGGTCCTGGCCTGTGGTAATGGAGTCCAGGCGGTCAGCGAGTCCATAGACAAAACAGTTTATCCAGGATGTGATACCCTTTTCTTGGGTGAGATAATTCGCTTTGGCAATTATGAGGAGCGGTGTCAACTTTGTGGGGAATGTATCCTGGACAGATGCGGGGGAATATGTCCGGTGACTCGTTGTTCGAAAAGCCTGCTTAATGGTCCCTGCGGGGGTTCTGAGGACGGAAAGTGCGAAATTAACCCTGAAATTGAATGCGGCTGGCAACTTATTATCGACCGATTAGAAAAACAAGGCAAGCTCCATTTATTGGAGGAGATCATTCCGCCTAAGGATTGGTCCAAGTCCCGAGACGGAGGACTGAGGAAGCTAACCATAGGGAGAAAAGAGAAATGAAAGCGGGAAGCAATTTAGAAAAAATTTTGGAATCCGGACAGTTTGCTGTTACTGCCGAGCTTGGCCCTCCCAAGGGAGCGGATGCCGAAGTGATTAAGAAGAAGGGTAACCTACTAGGGGACTACGCAGACGCCATCAATATTACTGACAATCAAACGGCCATTGTTCGAATGTCCAGTATTGCTTGTGGGGTTATTCTTACCCAGCTTAACTTGGAACCTGTTATTCAGATAGTTTGCAGGGATAGAAATCGATTGGCCATTCAGTCTGATATTCTGGGGGCTTCTGCTCTGGGGATAAAGAATGTTTTATGTCTTTCCGGTGACCATCAAAAGTTTGGCAATCATCCCCAGGCCAAAAATGTCTATGACATTGATTCCGTCCATTTGATCCAAGCTCTCAAGAGGATGCGAGATGAAAAAAGGCTGTTGGACGGAGATGAGCTGACGATTGAACCAAAGTTATATATCGGGGCCGTGGAGAATCCCTACGCCGACCCTTATGAATTCAGGGTAATGCGACTGGCCAAGAAAATTAAGGCTGGCTGCGATTTTATACAGACTCAGGGAGTTTTCGATGTGAAAAAATTTGGAGATTGGATGAAAACAGTCACTGACCAGGGATTGGATAGAAAGGTTCATATACTGGCGGGAATAATACCGATAAAATCTGCCGGTATGGTACGCTACATGAGAGACTACGTTTCTGGCGTCAGCATTCCTGATGAGATAGTGACCAGAATGGAAAATGCCAAGGATCCCCGGGAAGAAGGTATTGGTATCTGTCTGGAAATAATCGAGCAGCTAAAAGGGATCCCGGGGTTGCATGGAATACATATTATGGCCGTTGCTTGGGAGAGCGTTGTTCGGGTAATCGTGGATAAGGCTGGTCTCACCCCACGACCAGTAGTGTAATACGGAGGAAGATATGCAAAAATTAGCCAGTATTTTGATTGTAGACGATGATCCCGATATCCGGGAAGCAGTAAAGATGGTCTTGGAGACTCAACCCTATGAGCTGACCTTTGCTTCCAATGGAGAAGAGTGCCTGGGGCAGGTCAAGAAAAAGATACCGGATCTTATTATTCTGGATCTTCTGATGCCCAAAAAAGATGGATTCGAAGTAATAAAGGAGTTAAGAGGGTTCCACAGCTACCCCCCAATTCCTATCATGATTCTGACCGCGGTGACGAAGGAGGCTGGGGATAGACGCTACGAACTGGAAACAGGTCTTTCCATGGACGTGGACGATTATATTGAGAAGCCCATCCAGCCCGATGATTTGGTTCATCGGGTGAAGAAAATCTTGGCCCGACACCAGAAGCAAAAAGAATAGAAGAGACTACTAGCCAGAACTCAAGGGGCAGGAGCTAAGCTTAGTAAGGGAACTACGAAGCTTGAACGAAGCTCGAAGGGGCATAAAAGGAAAAGGCAAATGAAGGCACAGAAAAAAATTCTAGTCGTGGACGATGACCCGGATTTTGTGGAGGGAGTAAGAATAGTCCTGGAGAAAAACGATTTTGAGGTAGTTGCAGCTTCCAGTGGAAAAGAGTGTCTCGAACGGATAAAGAAGAAGGTCCCTGATCTAATACTCCTTGACATTATGATGCCCAAGAAATCAGGATTTGAAGTGTGCAAAGAGCTCAAGAGCAATATTGAGTACAACAGGATTCCGGTGGTGATGGTAACGGCTCTTAAGAAGGAGCTTTCTCGAACCTCCTACTCCATAGCTGAGGGTCTGGAGCTTGAAGCAGAAGATTATCTTGAGAAGCCGATAGAACCAAAGGAGTTGGTATCTCGACTAAGAGGGATTCTCAAAGGGAGCTAGAGCTATCTGGTGTGGGGATCTCCAAAATATGGATACGCGGTGGCTGTCCTGGGGTGAAGAGAGATGAGGAGGGAGCATCAAAAGCTCGTGGGGGGGAAATGGTATGGCTATGTATGATCTTGTGATTGTTGGAGCTGGGCCAGGGGGTTATGTGGCGGCTCTTAAAGCCGCTCATATGGGAGCAAAAGTCTGTTTGGTGGAAAGAGACGAAGTGGGGGGTACCTGCCTGAATCGGGGATGTATCCCTACCAAGGCTCTCATTGCCTCTGCGGAGCTCCTGGGAAAGATTAGAAGATCCAGCGAGTTCGGGATCGAGACAGGAGAAGTGTCTTTTGACCTTCCTAAGATTATGCAGAGGAAAAAAGAAATCGTTTCCCGTCAGGTTCAGGGAATTAGACATCTTCTAGAGAGCAACGGGATCGAGCTGGTGGAAGGTAGGGGCAAGCTTTTGAGTCCCAATCTGGTAGAAATAGTCCGGAATGGGAAAAAATTTGGTGAGGTACAGGCTTCTAAGGTTATTGTTGGTACAGGCTCAGAGCCCGCAAAGATTCCTCAATTTTCCATTGATGACGAGAATGTACTGACCTCAAATGAGGCTCTGGAAATTGAAGATATTCCCAGAGATCTGGTCATAGTGGGCGGGGGAGTAATTGGCTGCGAATTTGCCGGCCTCTTCTCTGAGATGGGATGCCAGGTAACTATTGTTGATATTCTGCCCAAACTTCTGGGCACTCTTTCTAATATTGAAGCACGAGTTACCATCCAGCTTGAGATGATTTTCAAAAGGCGGGGGATAAAACTTCTCCTGGGAAAGAAGATAGAAAAGATTGCATCTCAGCCGGGTGGGATGATTATTTCCGTTGAGGGTGAGAACGACCTTAAGGCAGAGAAGGTTCTGGTCTGCGTTGGGAGACAGCTGAACTCTCAGGGTGTCGGACTGGAAGAGCTCGGTGTAAAGATAGAGAGAGGTGGAATTGCAGTGAACGGACAAATGGAGACAAATGTCGCGGGAATCTATGCCATTGGTGATGTCACGGGTAAGATGCAGCTGGCTCATGTAGCTTCCGCTCAGGGGATTGTTGCGGCGGAAAACTGTCTTGGCAATGAATCTTTCCTGGATTACCAGACCGTTCCTAATTGTATTTTTACTGCTCCTGAGATAGCCTATGTGGGTCTGGATAGGGAGGGAGCGAAGAAAGCCGGTCATAAAGTAAGAGTGGGCCGGTTCAATTTCGCCTTCTTGGGGAAGGCTCAAATTATGGGAGAAGCGGAAGGACTAGTGATGATAGTTGCTGAAGAGGGGACCTTCCGAATCCTTGGCATGCACATCATAGGTCCCCATGCTTCTGATCTTATTCATGAAGGTGCCCTGGCTGTGAACCAAGGGCTGACCACCGTAGATATTGCCCAGACCATACATGCGCATCCAACCCTTTCTGAAATTCTGTGTGAAGCTGCTCGGACGGTGCACGATAAAGCTATTCATTCCTAGGTGCACTGTGAGAAAAAACTCCTCTATGATTGCCATTTCCTCATCTCTCGTCAAACTTGAGTTTCTTGCTTGCCAGAACATGGGCCTTGGGCAGCGGTATTGAATAATCTATCGGCCGGGGATGGGAAAGATGCTTCAAGGAGAGGCACAGACCGCTCAGAGCAACCCCGAGGCATACCCCCGGGGTTTCGCTACTAAGTAGGAATAAAATCATGGGTCAAGATAGAATCTGCTGGATTCTGGACGAGGGTGTTGTTCCTTACAGGGAAGCTTATGGGTTGCAAAATTCGCTGGTGAAGTTGAGGTTAAAGAATGAGGTGCCTGATTGTTTAATCCTGCTCGAACACCCCCCGGTTCTTACTCTGGGTCGCAGCCGGGGAGATGAGAATATTTTGGCTTCCAAAGAGATATTGAGAAAAGAAGAAATAGAAGTCGTCTTAACGGATCGGGGTGGTGGTGTTACCTATCACGGACCCGGTCAATTGGTGGGCTATCCTATCCTGAATCTACGAGACCATTCTCGGAATGTCTCTGGATATTTGAGGAAAATAGAGGAGGTAATAATTCTGGCTCTCAAAGAGTTCGAGGTGGAAGCGAAAAGGAGATCGGATTGTCCCGGAATATGGGTGGGAGAGAAGAAGATTGCCTCTATCGGGGTAGGCATAAGGCAGTTCAGAATAACCTATCATGGGTTTGCCCTCAATGTAAGTCCTGACATGTCCCGCTTCAGGCTTATTAATCCTTGTGGAATCAAGAATCTTGAGCTGACTTCCTTAGCAAGCTTTTTGGATTATCCTCCAGAAATGGTTGAGGTCAAGCGAAAAATAGCGAGAAGCTTCGCTCATACGTTCGGGATGAAGATGGTAAGAAATGATATTCAATCCCCCCCGATTGTGTCCATAGTTACTTAATCTCAATTGATGCCCACCCTCCAATCCAAAACTTTCTAGTCCTTGATACCACCAGCAAACTATTGATGTACGAGAAAGACAGAACTTTATTCTTACTAGTTTCGAGGCACATCTTTCCGAGGTGACATTCGGGACATGCTTGCCGTCGAAGACGGGAAGAGGGTTCCTGTG
>SDBS01000084.1_pt1 | contig 70170 bp, 80 predicted proteins | sample 2277091 | NCBI WGS metagenome assembly SDBS01 (sample SAMN10404972, study PRJNA504765) | marine sediment metagenome | isolation source: marine sediment core GS10_PC15, 163 cmbsf | place: Arctic Ocean: Southern Knipovich Ridge | collected 2010
CTGGCACTGTGTATGTCGGCGGCGAGCTGGATCTGGAAGCACAGGTCGACTTCCCGGCGGGTGACCCGGTGATAGTGGGCACTGGCGGGGCGGCGATCAATGCCGCGTGTACCGCTAATGCCACGGTCGTCACCGGTACCGGTGCTAATTTCGGCAATCAACCGACCAGTGATACGGTAGACGTTGTGTCCGACAGTACCGACGACACCACGCAGACGGTCACCATCTATGGGACTAACGGGTCCAACGAGCTGCAGATCGAGGAACTGGGCCCGCTGACTGGGACCACACCGGTCACGGGTAGCCTCACGTTCAATAACGTCTGCGGTGTAATCATTGACGGTGAGTGCGCCGGGACGGTCACGGTCAGTGAGAACTCGGGCAGTCTGGCCATCACGACCATCACGACCGGCAACCTGAGTTCGGGAGTGCTGGAGCCGACTTCGCCGCGGGGCAGCGCGATGAACCTTGTCCTCAACATCAGCACTGAGAACACGGAATACGTGTATATCATCGGCACTGATGTTGCCGGTGATCCTCAGTCCGAGGTGGTAGCGGGCAGCGCAAGCGCTGATGTTACCGCCAACGCCTACGCCACCATTACGCAGTTCATGGTCGGCGACTGTGCGGCTACTGCGCGGGCCCTGACGGTCACTGCCGATGCCGAGAGAGTGGTCGCGGGGATTGCTACCGAGGCGGCAACTGCCGCTGCGAACTCCGCGGTACTGCTACGGTAAGAGTAAAAAGGGGGGCGGATGGTAGCCCCCCTTTAACTCACATAAAGGGGTGTACACCTATGAAGACTCTAATCTCTAAACGCCACCCGGGCGGCAAATGCTGGATGCGCGACTGCCTGGTGGCCTTCGATGCCGATGGCGTGGCTATCGGGGTAATTCAGCGAGCTGATATGACGCAACCCTACCCTGAGCCTCAGCCGCTATCTGCCGAGGTCTTTGAGCAGGCGGCGGCGATGCCAGACCACTTTGATATAGTGGGCGAGTCGGGGGAGCCTGTGCAGGCGGCAGGCGGACCGGTCGAGGACCCGGAGCTTCTGCCTACTGTGGCTGACGTCGAGCAGATGTCCTACAAGCAGCTGGTCCGATTCGTCGCTACGCACCATCTGCCCACCGTAGGCGGTAGCCGCAAAAAGGCAGACTTGTTGGCGGCGGCTATCAAACTCGTTGAAGGTGAATGACTGTGGCTGCCATTACCAGTGACAGCATAAAGGCCCAGCTCAGCGGCGCCGTGCCCTATATCGAGCAGGACCTGGGCGTCGAGCAGATCGCCGCATTGTATGCTGATGCTATCGCCGCGGCCGAGCAGCGCTTCGAGCGGGAAATGCAGTGCTACATTGACAAAAAAGTGATCAAGATGCGGCCGGCTGCCAACCTGACAAAGGGTGAGGATTACGACGTCGAGGAGGCCCCGCTGAACTACGTGACCGGCAGCATAGACCGCTTCACCCTGCCCAAGTGGACGCTGCGCCGGCGGCCGATCATCTCCGTGGAGGGAGTCAGGCTGGCCTTTGCCGAGAAGTATCCAGTGCTGATCATCCCGGAGCAGTGGTGGCGAGTGAACAAGCACCTGGGCATCATCTCCATTTTGCCCATCGGCACGCAGGCAGCCATCGCTAGCGGGATGGGGATGTGGTTTGCCCCGCTACTGGACCGCTCCTGGCCCTGGAAGGTCATCCCGCAGTTCGTGTGCATTGACTACACGGCGGGGTATGAGGAGTCCAGTACCGACCCCGACTTGGCGGAGATGCGCTGGGCATTAGCCAGATGTGCCGCGGGGATGGCGATGGGTGCGGCCCGGCACCGCATACCGGGCAGCATTTCCGTTGACGGCCTGAGCCAGTCCTTCGACACCGTGGAACAACGCCTGGCCTGGTATGAGGAAGAGACCCAGAAGTTCATCAGGGAGTGGCAGAAGCAGAATCGTCCCGTGCGTCATTTCGTGCTATAGGGAGCCAGCATGCTGAATCCCGAAGTCTACCGCCAAGCCATACGTGTCCAGGGGGAGCAGATTACCTGGCTGAAGGCCATGCCCTGTGACTGCTACGATCCGGGCACTAACTACGACCAGCAGCGCGGCTGCACCAAGTGCTTATTCGGCTACATTTACCGCGAACAGGAATTAACCTCTGGGGTTAAGGCCCTGGTAACACAGGTGCGGCGGAGCTTTCTTCATCCTGACCTGGGTTGGGTGCTGGAAGGTGAGCTGATCTGCACTACCATGCCGGACGAGATTGCGCTGGGGCCTATGGACAGGGTGGTGCTGCTACAGCGGGAAATGACGGCCCGGGAGAGGATAGTAAAAGGTACAGACAGTCTTACTCACGGAGATTTGGCTGGCGTGGTGGAGGTCTCGGACAGCAGCGGCATCTATGAGGCCGGGACCGACTATACAGTCAATCTGGCGACCGGCAAAATAAGCTGGCTGCCGGGGGCCCAGGCTCCCGCGGAGGGAGCGATATATGCCGTCGAGTACCAGTACCATCCCGTGTTCTGGTACTTATCGGGGGAACTGACGGTCCCGCGCCCGACGCCCCTGACTGAGACGCGGCTGCCCCAGAGAGGTAAATTAACCTATAAGGGACCAGGAGAAGCGTAATTAGCCTCGCGCGCGCGCGCATAATGTGCACAAAATGCTACATGAACATGTGTTCTAACCGCCACTGGGCGGCTTTTTCACTATGCGCATAGGAACCGAGCTGTGGCAATTCGCTGAGCGGGCGCATCCCGTCTACGAGCGGGCGCCTACTGAGACGCGGTGGCCAGCCCCCCTGGAGGGCTTCCGACCGCGGGCCTACGTGCCGTGGATGGTCAGCGAGCGGGTGCCGACCCGGGAACCGATGCGCATGGAGATGGTGGGGCACCCTTCGGTAGACCTTTACCGCAAGGGGGCCGACGGCTCCACGGTGCAGACTGTGGAGTTGTATTCGGTGCGGGCCAGCCAGATAACGCCCGACGACTTGGCGCCCATTCATCAATTAGCCCGGCAGTGGTATGAGCTGCTACGCTCGCTGTCCCTGGGCCCGTACAGCCAGGAGACGCTGCGGGAAATGGGTTACCCCTACGGGTACGGCGCCCGGCCTTCAGCGCCGTCCTGGGCGAAGGTGAAGACTGGTATGCCCCGGGGCTACCAGAGCCTGTTCAAACGGGGCTGGGCGATGCGGGGGGTCCGGGGGTTCGTCCCGCCGCTGTCGGTTATCAACATACAGTCGGGCCGGCTCCACCGCTCGTGGCACTGGACAATTACGCAATGGTATGGGGGCCTCGTGCTTACCTTTTGGAATCTGGCCCCCTATGCCTGGTACTTAGCCCACGGCACTATCAAGATGCGCGCTCACGGGCCCTGGAATGTCGTAGCTGAACGTCTGCTGCCCGCCATACACCAGGCGTGGCGTAATGCGGCGCAGGCGGCGGCGCGGCGGGATCGGGCGATGATGGCGCAGTTCGGGGAGGGATACGATGCCGGAAATAACCCCTGACGAAGTGCTGGCCAATCTCAATGCTTTCCTGGGGCGGCCCACGCCGGCGCTGGATGAGATACTGCGGATTTTGCACGACAATCTGCCACCGGTCCTGGAGAGGCTGAGCCTGCCGGCAATCGCGGCTTATTACTGGGCCGGCGAACGGATAGACGAGACTCATTTCCCTTGCCTCGTGATAGCGGGCAGTTTTGACACGACGGAGATGGGTGTGGGCCATCTGGACCGCGATCTCATACTGGTGACCTGTGCGGTGCAGCCGGTCGCTGCCCGTCGCCAGTTGCAGGAGAGCTGCGACATTGCTTGTGTGATCCGGGGGCTATTCTACGCCCCGCAGTTCCGGCATCGGCACGACAATGAGAGTGGCCGGCGCTTATGGAATTCGCTTATCCCTATGGGTTTGAGTATAGTGCCGTCTGACTACGAACACTACAGCGGCTGGATAGCTCATTTTGAGATGCTCCAGACGCCAAATTCTCAGTTATGGAGTGAATATGATGAGCAATGACTACAAGCTCGGAGACACCTGGAGCACTCGGCAGAAAGTGCGGATTTCTGGACAGTATCAATGTCAGGAATGTGGACAGGAGATTACCTGTGTGGCGGATGAGATATTTCCGCCGTGCGGCACCTGCAAGGCCGCGGCTACCTGGGAGCTGGTGGACATAACCGGCCAGCCCGATGAAGCCGAAGCACTACCCGACTCTGAGGAAGTCGAAGCCGCGGAGACCGCTGAGGAAATCCAGCCTGTCGAGGAGCCAGCCCCGCCTGCAGAGGAGCCGCCCAAGCCGATAATAGCACGCGAACTTGTGAGGCCAGAAGCGGAAGAAACTTCAGGCGCCGGGGCTCTGCCAGCTCCTGGAGGGCCGCCGGGCGCTCCGCGTGCCTAGTACATGTCATATCACCTGATAGAAACCGGAGGTTATTGCTATGCCGTTAATTTCGCCCAACCGTGCACAAAAACTGATAGACGCTGCTGCCAAGCTGTGCCAGGACGCTAGGGATGCGCTAGTGGCCAGCCAGTCACTTTACAGCATCATCACCTACACTGAGGACGAGGACGTGGAGACCGATATTGGCCCCGGTGCTGAATCTGTTGACCAGCAACTGGCGGCTAGCGGCGCGTTGCTGGCCAACCTGTTCAGCGATGTGGTCACTGGCCATAGAGACCACGTGACCAAAGCCGGCGTAACCGGTGGCGGTTTCGCCAGCCTCGGTGCTTACTTTACCTCACAGGCTTTCCGGATGGCTCGCCAGTTTGCCGATGTCCTGCTGGCACCGGCTACGTGGGAGGCCAGTAATGTCTTCCCCGCCGAGACCAGCTTGGGCACTTTCGTACACGGGGGAAGCTATGTAGTCGGCACTGCCCTGGAACTGGATGCTGAGGGGCCGGCGCGGCTGGTATCGGAAGCGACGTACGCTATCGGTGAAACTGATTGGCTTATTGACGTGACCACTGCTGATTCGGGTCCAGCCTCAGCGCTGATAGTGGCCATAGATGATGATGACATCATCATTACCGTCGCCGATGCCAGTGATTTCCCCGCTAGCGGCACCATCCAGATTGATGACGAACAGATCGCCATCACCAACACTGGGCGCACCGCCACCATCATCTGCACGAACGCCACTCGAGCAACCGGTGGCACTGACGCCGCCGCTCATGACGTCGGGGCTATGGCCCGTCTGGTCGAGACGCGCACGATAACGATGACCGGCTCATCTCCTCTGGAGACGCAAGTGGACGTCCTGTCCGCGGCCATTGCGGGTACTTCCCGCAGCGGGCAAGCAGTCCTGGCCGTGACCAATCCAGTAACCGCAGGGTTTGCAGCTGGTCAGCAGGTGCTGGCAGTGGACGATACTTACCCGCGCAAGCTAACAGCTGACGTGGATACTGCTGAGACCACTATCACTGTCGAGGACACTTGGCCGTTTGAGATTAACGATGTCCTCAACATCCACGATGATAGTAGCGATAGCGGGGACCTGACCGTGGATACCATTGACCGCCCGGCCAAGACTATCACATTCACTGGCGCAGTAGGCGCGGACTTCACGGTGGCCGCGAAGGCGCATGTTCGGCTGAAGGTAGCCGAGGGCCTGGGGATCGGCAACAACGAGGTTGGCGTGATTGAGAGCGCCAGCGATGAAGATAACGAGATCGTCTTAGTGGACAATCTGCGCAACACCTACTACACCGGCGGGTATGTCTATCTGCTGGTAGCCAAGGTCATCACGGCAACCACCAGTAGCGGTGGCCAGACCAATGACGCCGTGGCGTTGAACGCATTACCCGACCGTGTGATAGCGAAATAAACTCGGGGCCTTTACCCGGGTTCAAACATCAATGAAGGCGGTGGACCATGATGGGTCTTTATACCGGAACCAAATACCGCATGGGGCATATGGGCTATGTGGTGATGGCGGCGCAAAGTGGTTTGCGAGTGCTGCCGACTCGAATCATAGACCCTGACCCCCAGAGCAACGTCGTTACCCACGCAGGCATCGCTCCGTTGCCCGCCTGGGCGGTCAATGATAATGTGCAGCCGCTGGAGGGTGCCGGGGCCTACAAGGACCTGGCCGAGATCCCGCGACGGCGCGAATACAATATCACTACGTCTATTCAGGTCCAGAGCGGGACGTTCCTGAAGAAGGCGGTGCGCAATATCGCCAGCCCGCCAGCCGCGCATGTGCTGGGCCTGGAAGCCTTTGCGATGGAGATAGGCGTGATGAGCAACTATGCAGATGAGGCTTACGCGGTGCAGGGGCTGGACTGCCTGTTCAACACCCTTACCTTCAACATCGCCGAGATGCAGTTCCTGACGGCGGATGTGGACCTGTGGCCGTCGGTGCTGGTCAACGCAACCCCGCAGGTTCAGGCTGCCGTGGGCTTCCCCGACGCGGGGATTCCCCAAGGTGTGCTGCGTTGGGAACAGATTACCTGGAACGTAGCTGGCACCGATTACAAGCCGCTGATCCAGAACATCCGTCTGAACTTCGCCAACAACCTGCGGCGCCAGGGGATGCGCGCCATCCTCCTGGGCGGGGGAGGGACCGAGTACAATATCTCGCGCACGGCGTTCAAAACCCTGCCAGGGATGGAGAAGCTAACGCTGGCCTACAGCCTCTACGATACCCCGCCGGCGGCGCTCAGAGAGCCTTATAATTGGGGGACGGTCCAGGGGCTGGCGAGCGACGGCGGCAGCAATATCTGCCGGGTCACCATTGACCATCACTACGCCAGCAACTTCCGCCAGCAACAGACGGCGGCTAATGAGCCGGTTATGTACACGATGGACATCGCCGCGATAGGCATTACTATCGCTGACTCGTAAGGAGGCACCGATGGCAAGTGAGGATAAAGACGCAAAGGATCAGGAAGAACAGCAACCCGAGATCAAATTGCGGGGGGAGGACGACTACTACGCCCGGGCAGTCACCATCCAGGGCGTGGAGTTCCGCATCCGCGAGCTGACCGAAGAGGAGCACACCGCGTATCTGACAGCAGCGGTCCATCTCAGGGAGTTGTCGGGCGTGGAAGGCCTGGACCTTTCCGCTATGACGCCGGACAGAATAATGGAATTGGTGCTGGAGCTTGGGATAAAGGTCACGCCGGAGAAGGCCATGGAGACGCGCCGGGCAAGCTGGGGCATGATAGACGGCGCGGTCGTGGCGGGGGTGGTGGGCTGGGAGCTGGCAGGCCATGAGTGTAGCGAAGAGAATATCAAGCGCCTGCCCAACCATATTAAGCGCAAGCTATCGGCTGAAATCCTGCGTGAGACGCAGCTGACAACCGAGGAAGACACTTTTTTACCGCTGTCGCCCAGGCCATAGCTCTGGGTGACGGCCAGGGCGTTTCTGAATTGCTGCAACGCCAGCCGTGGATAGCGCCCTATCTGGATGGGTATATGGTGCTGTGCGAGACGGGGCGGATGCCCCACGAATTAGGACTGAAGTTAGACCGCCGCCGGTTCAACCGGGCGGCGGTTATCTTTGCCCGGCACATCGGGGTGGCTAAGACCATGAGAACTTGCCCGCTACTGGGCGGGGGGACTTAAATGCCTGACTTTCGCGAAGAAGCCCGAGAATCGCTGGTCACAGACCGGCAAGCTGCTGGGGATAACGTTAGCTACGAAAACGGCCAGTGGATGGAGCAGACAGCCACCGGCCGCTGGCCTGTCAGTCAGCGCCGCGCCGCGAACCTGGAGCGTGATGTGGAGATGCGGGCGGCTATACTGCAACAGCGCGAGGCTCAAGTCGAGGCGGCGGCCCGGGCCCGCTGGCAACAGCAGTATGGTCCGCAATACGCCCTACGCCAGACCGGGGGTACACCGTGGGTCGCTGGCGGCTTCGAGGAACGCGAGGGCGCCATGGCCTGGACGATGCGGCGGGGGGCAGCACCCCAGCTCCAGCAGCGCGCCGTGCGGGACTACCAGCGCTACCTCCAGGAAGGACGGGAAACCCGGCAACGGGAAGAACAGCAGGAGCGGGAAGAAGAGCAACAGCCGGCCCGGGCGCCAGGGCGAAGAACTGGTGTCGGTGGAGCGGTATTGGCCGGCGTAGTGGGTGTAGGTATCGGGGCGATGCAAGCCGCGGCGATGCCGGCTATCGCCGCCGCTCAATTAGCAGCGATGCCCTTCGGCGGGGCCGGGCAAGCCGCCGCGGACATCGGGCGCACCCTGATAGAATTGACCGTCCAGGGTCTGAAGATCGCCGGGATAGCTGCCGCCGGCATTATCGGCTATGCCCTGGCTGGTGTGCTGGGGGCGGGTATCAGCGTGGCCGCCGCCGCGATAACCTCCTCCGTGGCTGAGGCCTTCGGCGCTATCGGTAGAGCAGTCACCGATACGATTGAGAACATAGTCAGGGGCTTCCAGGACCTGGTACAGACGGGCACGCGGCTGGCCGAGACGGTGATGAATATCAGTTATGTCACCGGCCGCAGCGCGGAAAGCGCCAGTCGCTTGGTGACCGGCCTGCAAGCAATGGGCGTGGCTCCTGAAGAGACCCAGCGGATGTTCGGGGGCTGGCAGCAACGGCCGGAGTTTCAGCGCATGCGGTTTGCTGGCCTGGGCATGCCATACAGCGAAGACCCTGGCGAGATGATGGGCGGTATGCGGCAGTGGTATCAGCGCCAGCCAGCAATGCTGCAGGAACCCATGCTCCAGGCGCTGCTGCCTGGCGCGGGGCCGGGGACGCGGCGGCTCCTGAATATGCCGGAGGAGACGTTTGAAGAGTTAGCGCGGATAGCAGAAGAGGCGCGCCCTGTTTCCGAAGGGCTTGCCACGTTGTACGAACGACTAATGCCGTTGCATGCGGGATTCCAGCGGCTCGTCGATGCATTGAAGCTCGATATCCTCACAGCTCTACTACCGGTAGCCCAGGAAGTTCTGCAAGCGCTAATAGGTACTTTGGAAGAGGGACGTGTTGCCTTAGGGGTCTGGCTGGTAGACGTATTACCCGGTCATCTCAGCGCAGTGGGGTTGGCTCTGGTTCGATTTCTGCGGGATTTAACAGAGGCGGGGCCAGAGATTAAGCTGTGGCTGCTGGAGCTAGTAGAGCTGCTGAAATATGTCGGACGGGGCCTACGTGCGCTCCTTGAGGACTTGGGGCTTCCCGTACCTCCGCGACTAGGCGAAGAACAGGTTAGTCCAGCGGCTGGTGAGCCTGCCGGGACCGGGACGGCTACCGAAGGGAAAACTAGTTGGCGCCGCGGTCGGGGCCCAATGGGATTCTATGCTCCAGAAGCAGTGCCGGATGCTGCACAGCCCTCTGGCGCCATAACACCCGCGGCGGGCGGGCCTGATGAGGAGACTTGGTGGGATACGCTAAAGCAGGCAATTGCGCGTTATGGCATCATTCCCGCTGAATTGCTAGGATTGAAAGCGGCAGCAAGTACGGGCATAACATCAGGCATAGCGGCAGCCTTGGGCATTGGTACTCTGGCAGCCACCGGGATCGTCGCGGCGGGGATTGCGACACAGTACGGTGCAGGTCTGGAATATATGCAGCGGCGAGCAGGGGGACAAGGCGGCTGGGAAGCGGGACTTAAAACATGGGCGCCATACCTGGTACCAGGCCTTGGTCAGATGAAAGGTGCCCTACAACTCGGCTATACAGGATATCGATTATTTGGCGGCGAGGGGCGCATGCCATTTACACCAGGACTAGAAGGAGGGCCTGCTGGAGTGGCTGGCGTGCCCGGTGTTGCTGCGGGGCCATGGGAAGCCGCGGGGGAACGTGCTGATACTGAGAAAAGTGCTTTGCAGAAAACCCTGGACCGACTGGAGAAAGCGTTTCAGCTAGAAAACATACGACGGGCAATACAGGAGGGCATGGAAGCCGCTAAGCCGGGTGAGTTGACTGTTAAGCTCGAGGTGGACCCGCCGGAGATGTCCCGTGCCCTGGAACCCTATCTCGCGGAACAGAACATTAGGGCCGTGCTGCTGAAGGTGAGTTAAGCTCAATCTACCAACACATAATTTCCTGAGCTTTCTTTGACCAGATACCAGTCGGTGTTAAGCAGGACCATCGCCATCCATGTCCTGTCCAGATCGTCACTCGAGCATCCGAATCTGGCGCCCACCCAAACGCGAAAGCTATCTATATCGCCCCAGAAGTTAAAATATGGTAGTTGCTTAAGTTGAGGGTACATCAGCTCGGCTGTGGTCGGAGGTAAAGAATACGGTTTACCTGCCTTTTGCCACATATACCATAAGCGGTGAAATCTTCGGACCATTGTCCGGTTCAGTACAGCCAGACCTAAGTTGTTATTGACCGTTTGTGCAATGCGTTGACACTCTTGATCATATGCAGCCTGTGCATTTTTGAGCCATGCTTCCGCTTGGGCTTTTCGGGTTGCCTCACGCGACTCTCCTGCGGCGCGATTTGCCATTGCCAGGGCTTCCCCGATCCAAGCATCTGGGGGCGCAGACGATGGGCTTACAGGGGAAGCTTGGGCCGCGGGAACGCTCGTTGTGGTCCGTGGATCAGGTTGACCAGCGGGGACGCTACTGGTGCGTTGTGGACGGGGGGCCCGTGTGTGGGACGAAGAAAGCTGCACAATGCCCCAGCTTAGGAGACAGATGGCTGCGATCACAGCGAACGGAGTCCACGCAGGAATTCGCCGTCTGCGCCAACTGGACCTGCCGGGTGTTTCGTTGGGGGACTGCATGGTCATCACCTATCCTGATTTTTGGGGGAGGCCAGATCAGGGCCCGGTGATGGGCGAACCGACCTCCCCTGAATGTTACTCCACTGGAATGAGCAACTGACTGTATTATAGCACGCTCGGCGGGAAAAGGGAATATGGGTCTGACCAGTTGGAGATCACTAAAGTCTGACGGGACAATACTCGACACGCCGGCGGTGTGCTTCCGCTACAAGTACGCCCAGGATTTCTGGCTTTCCTTTGGAGACACTACCACCCAATTAGCTAGCGTGCTGGTGGCCCTGCTGGGCCCGGGGATACCAGCACCGGTAACGGGCATAACCACCTTCACCTTCGGGGGCACGTTCGAAATCCATATAGAAGACCCCGGGGGTAACAAGATATTCGAGCAGTCCGTGACCCTGACTTATCGGATAGTGGCCCTGCTGGAGGCGTTCGTGGGGCTGATAATGGTCAGCCTGTTCACCTGGTGGATTGAGGAGGAAGAGATAGAGACGACAATTTGCGGCCACGTGCTGGAAGAGGGCGAGCAGCCGGCGATTTACGCGGGGGTGGAGGAAGGGTTCTCGCAGCCAGCGGGTGGCAGCGACTATACCGATTATGAAGGTCATATCCTGACTGATTGGACGAGTCCGCTGTATGCGCTCAACATCCCGGCCGGCAGCAAGTTCTTTATCGACTTTCACAATATCGGCATGGTCGGGCTGACCAAGCTGGGGGTCATACAGACCCAGGTGTGCGCCGGGGGCATCTGCGCGGCGTTGCGGTCGCCGGAGCATGGGATGTTATGGGTGGCGCGAGCTGAGGCAGACGCCATTGATATTACTGGCACTTCGGACTTGCGCGCAATAGACCCGGGGATGAACGCGGATACCTTCTGGCCCTGGGACGAGGGCGCCCCCAACTTAGGCGCGCCGATACACGGGGCGGTGGACGCACAAGGAGCTACGCGGCCGGTGCTACTGCGGTTTCCGTGCAAGGCCCACCTGGTCCTGGTCTGGCAGGGCGGCCAAAACATTCAGGTCTCACGATCTATCACCAGTGGACAGCAAACTGAATTAGTCCAGTGGAGCACGCCCATGAACGTATTGCCAGGACATACCCTACTGGGAGCGGCTATCAGCGAGGACGGGAGTGCGCTATACCTGGTGGCGCGGGGCAGCCAGGGCACTGTGTCGGCGCGGTGCCCGGTGGAATACGACGAAGGCGAGCTGGTGATCGGCGAGGGGGAGCCAGTATTGATGACGCTGGAAGATGACGAGGAATTCCCCAGCATCGCTGACCAGCTCCACACGTTGCAGATGAGCGGGCAGATGGCGATGCTGATCGTAGACGGCGGCGCCGGCGTGGAGGTTTACCTGAGCCACGATGGGTTGCGCACCTGGAGGAGATGAGAATGGGTACTAAACAGGAGGGTGGAGATGAGTGATGCATTAGGTATCTATGTTGACAAGCTAAAAGCGCTTTCTATGGGGGCTGACGGTGATAAGCGCATAATGATTGCCTTGTACTATCAGAAGTGTTCTCTTGCTGCACGGCCAGGGCTGGACCAAACAGTGCTGCTGGCAGATGTAAAGGTCTGTTTGGGTGATATAGTCGTGCAGGAAATTCGGGGAGTAGGCTATGTCCAATTGGTTAAGCGCGAGCAACCACACATCGTCTCTTCCCCCGAGACCAGGCTTGGGCCGCTGGAGGAGTGGCGGCAGGCAGGCTATCAGATAATCCATTTTATGAAAAAAGATGACGATTATGAAACGATGGTGGGTAGTGGGGAGGTAGTTAGACAATGACCTCGCCAGGTTATACAACTCGCCGCACGCCGGTAATGCAACTGCTGGCGTATCCGCTGGGAACTGTCAAGCGCATTTTGCGCAGTGGCTTTGCCCTGGCCGACGACTTGCGCCTGCTGCAGAAGGAAAAGCGGAGCACTGAGTATGGGGTCCTGTCTCCCACGATAGTAGGACCGGGGGTCATACTCCAGGAACCGGAGATGGCCGTGCAGATGGGGGCGGTGGAGAACGTGCACGGCCTGCGCTGGTGGGACCTGTCCGACCCGCTAGACGGCAGCGAAGTCAGCGGGTTCACGCTGCAGCCGCACGCGGTCGGCTACAACAGCATAATAGACTTTTCGGTGGCGCCCGATCCGGCCTATTACGCGATCCGCTGGGAGATAATAGAGGGCGGCGCGGAATACTGGACAACGGCCCTGCCGGATGACCCGCCGGGCACAACCGGCATTTCCTGGGTATCGGCGTTGCGGGATATGGCTTTCTCGGCCAAGACGGTCAAACCGTTGCCACGCAATCAGTCGTTTCGGGTCCGGGTGCAGTTTCTGGGCACAGCGCGGGAGAGCATGATAGAGGGATTGGAGAAGATCCTGCCTTACTGGCGGCTGACATGGGGTAGCCGGTGGGCGATAGCATTTGCCCCCCATCTGCCGCCGGTGATACAGGAGTATAGAACTAATCCGGCCAGGGAGGGCAAGCGGGACTGGGTCACTATTCGGCGGGCTGATGCCTTCGGGCGGCAGACCCTGAGCGGGGCGCCGATAAATATAGATATTTATCATAACGCCGGACGGTTAGTGGTGGAGCTGACCAGCGAGGACAATAAAGCGCAAGTGGTCTACACGGATCGCCACCAGGATAGGAAAAAGGAAACGGTCGGGGAAGTGCGGCCGGTGGAGTGGGAGGAGGCCAAGCTGCAGATAGAGGGGCGGGGCGTACCCTTTGTGGCCCGACTGAGCGAGATGCAGTGGGGAGAGTTGGATGAAGAACTGGCAGTCCCTACAGCTACCGGACAGGGCTATTTTGAACGCACGTACCATTGCAACCGCCGCGGTGGTGATATAGACCCGGTAGACAAATGCGCCTTCGGCTATTATGCGGATGGGGAAGCCACAAGGCAGACGGGCCAGGTCGGGCCGTCGCCAACCGGCCTTGCCCATATAGAAGACAGCCTCGTCAGGGACGAGCTAGGCAACTTCCTGGGCAAACATCGTTATAAGTGCACGCTACGGGGAATCAATCACGGTCACGCTATAGCGGTAGCACTGGCGGATGCTGAGGAAGATGAGCTACCCGGTGAATTAGAATATACCCCCGGGCCGCTGGGTGGGCTGCCGTGGTTGGGCCTGGTGGAGATAAGAGAGACGGCGATGTGGGGCTCGAGTAGCCCGCTGGTTTTTGCGGTAGCCCTGCGGCTGGCCCATGCCACGCAAACCACGGATGACTCGCCGATTGATCTGCGGCCGGCGGTAAAGAAAGCCCACGAACGGCTCGCCGACCCCGCCCTGCAGCCGGGGGCCGAATGGACGGTGGAGCTGGACCGGTTGCTACTGCCGGAATGTCCCCTGCAGAGTACCGGCTTGCCGGTGGGGAATAACTGGGGCAATTATGTCAACAAATACCACCCCATCACCGTGGGCGTGGGCTGGAACGATCAGGATTATCTGACTCCGCGGCTGATAGGCTATATCTGGTCCACTTCGCCGAGCCTGCCCCGTTATGGCGATTATCCTACTACCCTGATACTGCGGGATATGGCGGCGCGGCTGCAGTTGCCGGCGGGGATCATTGACGGGCGGTTTGCGCCGCTGGACCTGATAGCGACAAAGAAGTTCGGGGAGGGCGAGAAGTTCTACGGCTGGCACGCCATTGAATATATCCTGGAGACCGCTCTGGGGCCAGAAGTAGCCGAACGGCTCCAGGTGTATTTTGATTTTGAGGGCCGGCACAAATACATGGACCTGTATAAGATGGAATTGTTGTGCAAGACTCCGCCGTCCGGCAGCGGTTTTGTTTTTCCGCCGCCATTTGGGTCCTCAGCCCTGGATTGGATAAAGAAGATCGCCGAGCGCGATTTCGCGGTGTTCTTCTTCGGGCAGGCCTACATTGACGGAGAGATTGACTTTGTGCCCTGCTATGGCAATTATTTTGAAGTCGTAAACAACCTACCAACGATTGAACTGCCTGACAGCTATTACGCCACTGGCGATCTGGAGAAGGTATTTCGGAGTGTGGACATTCGCGGGGAACCCTCCGTAGATTATAACCGGGTACTGGCCTATGGTCGCCTGGCGCGGACCAATGCCGACCGGCTGGGCGGGTTGATACCAGCGTTGCCCGGATTCAGCGCCGAAGCGCGGATTGAGGACACCTCGTATCCCGAACAGAATATAGCCGACACCTGGGAGCGGACGATGGTCATTGAGAATCCCTATGTCATGGTGGGGGCGCATGCTTCGTCAATCGCGGCGGCGGTGGCTTCCTGGCTGCACGGAGTGGATGTGCGGCATATCGGGATCACCTGCCGGGGCCTGCCGGAGCTGTGGTGGGGGTTCAAGGTGACGCCGAAGATGGAGAGTCTCACCAGCGACCAATCCCTGAATCTGGATGGCAAGACGTTGCGGGTGATGCGGGTGGACAACGATTACGACTTAGAGCAGGGCAACTGGGAGACGAAGATGGCGGTAGCTGACAATCCTGTTTACCCCGGAGGTTAAGAAATGCCACGCGACGCCGGCGATGTGGGCGCAATAATAATAGACAGTGCGGTGAGGCAGGCGCGGCAGATTGCGGCGACCGGGCGGGCCTCGCTGCTCGACCAGCAGAAGGGCGGAGACCCGGCCACCCTGGTGAACGGCCAGTGGGTCAACGGGGTATGGATAGCCAAGCCGCCGTTGGGCGTGATACATCTGGACGGCTCGCCGGGCCTGCGTTAATAAGGGGACTATTATGGCTCCGAAGCACTATGATCAGTTGAGAAGCGACTACGGCACCGAGGAATGGGTGGAGCACGACGAGTTTAACTCGCTTGTGCGGATCCTGGACACCCAGGTAGTCGGGGCGCTGGAAGGCGTCGGGGAGGGCGTCATTGAGGGCGGGGTAGTCTCGGCTGGTTCCGGGCTGTCGGTGTACGTCACGCAATTAGCGGCGGTGGTGAACACCGAAGTGGGCCTGTGCTTCATTGCCACCGATAGCCAGAGCCAAGTCAGCGACCTGCCGGCTAATTCCACGCTCTATCTGTACGCGCAGACATACATCGTCGAAGGCGGCGGCGAAGCCGACAGCCGCGAGAGCGGCACGGTAGTTTTCGATACCAACAATACCGGGGGCGAAGTCTCCGGCGCAACTCTGTTGGCGAAGATTGTCACGGTGTCAGCGTCGGTCGGTAGTGTCACTGACCTGCGGACGTTCATACCGGCGATCGCCACGCAGCAGTCGGCGCAAGACGTCGAGGATGCGATAGAGGCTATACGGACAGCAATCGGCGCTCAATACTTCACCTCGTCACCACCCAGCCGGAGTCTGGATGCCCGGGTTGACGACTTGGAGGCTGCTGAGGACGGCGGCGGCGGGGAGGCTGGGCCGGTCTACTGGGGCGGGCTGGATAAGGCCGCCGGAGATGCCACCAGCGTTGATCAGGCCATACAGGCCGCTATTGCGGATATTGAAGTAGACGGGGGCGGGGACGGTATTGTGGCGGTGCCCGAGCCGCCCTGGGACGTGGATGCCGTCAACCAGGCCAAGGCGGCCCTGGATGTGATTGAAAACCTGCGGGCCACGCACGCCGAGCACTATGTGGATACCGTGGCGGTGGTCTGGGGGATATGGGGTGACGGCAGCAGTGGCACTCCCAACTTCATTGACGAGGAGAACAGCACGTGGCTGCCGGCATAAGGTTCCCCTTCTTCAAGAAACTGGTTGATACCCCCGACTTGAATGTTAGGGCGATAGGCGGACTTAATGAAGAGCTATTCATTGGGGTGGGGCGGCCAGCGCAGCCTACTGGCTCGGTTCTGTACCGACTGGTGGGAGCCGAAGCTGTCCCCGTCGCGCTACCGCAAGACCACGAACTGGCGGCAATCTATGACTTCGCCGCCAGTGGGGATGCCTTGTATGCACTGGGGATAGGGGAGGTTCTCGGTGGTTTTGAGAACCTCAACCGCATCTATGTTTACGACGGCAATGATTGGCAGATACACAGCGAGAACGATTACCCGTTTAGTTGCCTGGCCTGGTACGGTGATGAGCTGTGGGCAGGCGACGCCGCCGGTAGCGGGCGTAGCGACCCTTTGCTGGCAGCATATAGGCGCTATCACTGGCAGCCGGCCAGCGCGCTTTACGCCCACCGGGTTAATCGGTTGCTGGCTGGCGCCCAACTATTGTGTGAATACCAGTATGGTATAGCAGTTCACGACCAGACCGGCGAGACCATCACCCCTGTCTTAGGCGGCCAGTACGATGTTGTTCACTTCAGTGCCTGCTTTTACCAGGGGCGGGTTTATCAGCTGGCCCTACTCTCGGCCCAGCTGGCCGGGGCCACCGATGATCCCTGGCAGGGCTTGTTTTTCTGGGACCAGCGGGCTAAGCGGGCGCGGCTGGCCGCCGCCTGGCCGGTAAGGCAATATGGTTTCTATTGGTTTGCGGCGCCATGGCGGGGGCGGCTACTTTTTTGCGGCGGTATAGTGCAGGAGAAGCTCGGTTCATATTCGGGTTGGTCGGAGAGGACAATTTACAATTACACCGTGCAGCCGGTTATGGGCTGCTACTCGCCCCCACGCTTGGAGTTAGCCCGGCCCCTGCCCTACGCTATTCGCGGTTTTACCAGCGTGGGGGGCCGGCTGCTGGCAATTGCGGCTTACGACGTTCCCAGCTTCAGCTATGAGGGACGCCACTACCGAGCCGTCTGCGATTGGATGAGAACCTGGGCCGGGAACTCCGGCTTTATAGGCGGGGCCATAGGCGGCCCATTATATGCGCTACCCAGCGAGTTAGTGCTCGCGGAAACAGCCATCCCCATAGTGGACAGCTTGGAGTTCGCCTGGGCGGACGACCAGGCCGGGGGGAATCGGCCCCGGGTTGACTCGCTAAGGTTTGACTGGTACTCGCCCTGGCCGGTGGGGCCAGTGAGGGTTGACCGCCTGGAGTACCACTGGGCCGACGACCAGGCCGGCGGCAACCGGCCGCGAGTGGACCGCCTGCTGTTCGTGTGGAGCACGGGGCTGGGCCTGACGACGCCGCGGGTGGATGCGCTCGAATACCTGTGGGACGGCGGGGACTGGGATAAGCGACCTGCGGTTGATAGTCTGGAGTTCTGCTGGGCCGATGACCAGGAGGGCGGGAACCGGCCCCAAGTGGACCTGCTGGAGTTTGTATGGCAAAGCAGGAATGTAGCCGTCAACTGGCCCAAGGTCAATAGTCTGGAGTTCTGCTGGGCCGATGACCAGGAGGGCGGGAACCGGCCGAAAGTAGACCTGATAGAGTTTGTATGGAGTGACACACAATCGGGCGGCAACCGGCCCCGGGTGGATAGCTTGCTGTTCCAGTGGAGCGAGGGGCTGCCGGTGCCGGGCCGGCCCCGGGTAGACCGCTTGGAGTTCACCTGGGCTGCCGACGAAGCGCCGCCGTTCCGGCCGCATGTGCGAGTAGACAGCTTGGAGTACCAGTGGGCTGATGAGGTCAAACCGCCTGGCGAGGGCGAGAGCGTGCTGTTTATCACCGACCAGTACGATAGCAACGTGGTGGCGTTGCGCGTGACGACCGATGCCGGTGTAGATGTGGATGTGCAATTGCGGGGCATAGCGCGGGCGGACAAAGAAGATTTGGCGGTGGACGACTGGGACAGCTACCAGGCGTTCAACCTGGGCGAGAACGTTACCCTGGAGGAGCCGGGCAAAGAGCTGCGGGTGGGGATAATCAAGCCTGATAGCGTCTCCGACGATACGGACATATTCGTCCAGGCCCACTGCGAATAGCCTCGCCGGGTAAACTTTCAACTTTACACACAGACTAGGCCCGCTATCGGCGGGCCTTTTCATTGACTAAGGAGGAAGCCCATGCCTTCAAAACTTTGGGATATACAGTCTGATTGGCAGACCTGGGACCTGACGCAACTGGTGGCCTCGGCGGACGGCTATTTGGAGATAGAGGAAGGCTACGCCGACGGCACAGCCGTCAGCCCGATCTACGAGGCGGCCAACTGGAAACACGCGAGCCTGGTGCGGGTGGTCGGTGTGGTACCCACGGGGACCAACATCCGGCTGCGGTTCAAGAGCGCTGTCACGTCGGAGGGGATCGCGGGCGCGTCGTGGAGTGACTATGTGGACGGATTTGACGACAACGGCGTGTTCAATTTTGACATCCGCAGCTACATCATCAATGAGAGCTACGTGGAGGGCGCATTCGTTCAGTTTGAGCTGACGCTGGAAGGGGAGTAAAACATTTAGGGGTTCGGGGAATCAGGGGTACAGGGGATCAGGGAACGGCTGACGACTGAGGATTGTTTGGCAATTCGGAGGGAGTGAAGAATTATGGCAGTATCTGCTGATGATATAGTCTGCTATCTGTCCGCGGGCAAACCGGAGAATGACACGGCATCGTCTGGTGGCGCCATTGATGCTGATACCCAGCTACTCGAGCGCGACCATGCCGATATTGGCGGGGCCGGTGATACGATCGAGGCCCTCAGTAGCGAAGCCGGCGATACAACCCAGAAGCTGACGGTGGAGGGCTACGACGACGAGGAGGCCTGGGCCAGCGAGGAGATCGCGCTCACGGGCACGACCCCCGTGGCCACTACCACCACCTTCAAGTACGTGGCGAAAGTCCGCTTGGATGCGGATTGCACGGGCAACGTGACTGTCCGCCAGGAGACGACACCGGCCAACGTGATTCACCTAATTCCCGCCGGCGAGCGGGGGGCGCAAAGGCTGTTCCTGGGTGCCCAGGCTAACTCAGCAGGCGGGGCGACCAAGTACCTGTACGAAAAGATCTTCGTGAAGAACTGCCACGCTACTGATAAGATGGAACTGGCCAAGGATTGGCTGGACCAGGATGAAGAGAGCGAATTGACCATGGACTGCGAGCTGAGCGAAGGCGTCACGGTCACCGACGGCACGCAGGCCACCACCAACCGGGTCACTGAGCCGACTGGTGGGTATTCGTGGGGGCAGCATGCTTCCGAGGGGGAGGCGCACGCTAAAGGCGACAGTGAGGACGGCGACCTGACCGCGGGCGAGGCGCAGGGCATTTGGGTGCGTCTGACCCTGGCGGCGGGTAGAAGCAGCACGCTGGCAACACAGTATTCGGATACCACTAAGGGGACGGTGGTCTAAGTGGCGGTAAAGACCTATCAGCTTGGGGCAACGACTGATGACCGTAGTGCGCGGAAGGCGTACCCCAGCCAGCAGTTGCTTTGGCAAGCTACAACGGCTGATGACCGCATAGCTGGGCCAGGCCCAAACCCCGAGGACCGCTATGATCTATTTCTGCGGCATCAGCTCGATATACCCATTGGCTCCACGATCAATGAAGCAAAGGTCAGATGTAGGGCTGCTGCAGATGCCTCCGGCCTATCGGCGATGCTGGCTCGGCTTATTGCCGAGGATGATTGTGCCCCATTTGATGAGGCGGAAGGGACCCAGATTTATCGCGAGGTCGCACTAGAACGAATTGTGGATACAAGTACGGTCTGGGTCGCCAATAGTGAATATGATATAGATGCTGAAATAACAGACCTTGTCCAGGCTTTCATAGACCGGACTGGCTATCAGAAAAACAACCATATTGGACTGTGGCTGGCGGGCATAGGGCCGACGAGCACGAACGTTGGCCACAGTTCCGGCGGAATCTCAGAAGGTCCACATTGCGGGGACTATATTCGCGGAATAAAAGTGAGCTTCAACGAAAGCGGATGTGTCACTTGGATCTCCGCAGTGTTGTATAGTTTAGCTCACGAGGTAAAAGTAAAAGCTGCACTGTACAAAGCGAGCGATGGAAGCCTGCTGGGTCAGACCCAAGAACATACCATCACACCAAATTTCGACTATATTGACTTCGAGCTTGACTCTCCTGTGCAAGTGGAGAACGGCACTGATTACATCCTGGCAGTATGGTCTGATAATGGTTATTGTCGCGTATGTTACTGTGGGACTTCCAGTGAGTTAAGGTATCAGCAGGAACAAGCGTACGGGAGCTGGCCAGACCCGGCCAGTTTCTCGACGGAGGGGGATAAGAATTTATTCATCTATTGCACTTTCTTTACCGGGAATTATTGTAAACGCCAAGCCTCTGATTACGAGGATGGCGTTGCAGTAGCCCCCCGCCTCATCGTCAACTACACGCCCCCCACCATCACCATCCCCCACGCAGCCAGTTACGCGGTCAAAGCGGCGGCAATGGAGGGCAGCGAGGATGACCGGGGGGCGAACCTAACTGCCGATACCTGGGAGGCGATAGATGCTACTAGCGCCGACTTCGGAGTGGATGCCGACGTCGAGCAGGGCCTATTTTTGCGGTTCGCGGTGAGCAAGCCGGCGGCCGCGCCGATAACCAGCGCCTACCTGCGGCTGACGGCCGCTCTGGCCCAGAGTGATGAGGTGAGCCTACGCATCTATCTGGCGGATTACGACAATTGCGCCGCCTTCACTGACGGCAACTTCGCCACTCCCAGTGCTTGTAGCCTGACGGGGACTTATGTTTCCTGGTCGCCGCCAGCGTGGATCCAGGGAACGCAGTATTCGGTAGACATCGCCGACTTGGCGCAGGCATTCGTGAACCGGGCAGGCTACAGCCCGGGCAATTACATGGGTCTGTGTATTAAGCGGGTGGCGAGCTAATGGCTTGTGCGGAAGCATATATAGTCTCAGGTGCAGGTACTGAGGCCTGCAATGGAACCTATAATCATACTGGTGAAAATGGGGGGAAGTATGCCTACGAGATAGTAGGTGGTGGCAAGTGGATATGGTGGTCTGGTGCCTTTTGGTATCTTTCTAATGAGTTGGGTGCGGGTACACAATGGTATTATCGAGGTGGTGAGTGCCCAGATGGTGAGGATTGGGGGCTGGTGAATGGTGAGGCTCCAGCTCCAACGGTAACAGAGGGGCCAGAGACGGCCCTACGCACCGCCTATACCCGCGATAATACTGACGGCTGGCCCGAGCTGGACATTAGCGCTGATATAACCAAGCAACATCAGGCCAGCTACGCAGTAGCGACCAAATCGTGGCTCAGCGTCCAGCGGCAAGCCAGCTATGCCGTGGCCGCGGGCGTAGCCGAGGATACTGAGTTGCCGGTCGTTACGATCATATCGCCCGAGGAAGAGGAAGAAGTAGGTGGGCAGGTATTAGTCAAGTTCACGGTCACTGATAATGTCGGTGTGGTCTCGGTTCGCCTCTACATAGACGGGAACCTCCAGTATGAGGACGACGGGCACCTGGCCCCGGACTATGAGTGGTACTGGGATACCATCGGCTGGGGCAATGGCAACCATACTATCAAGGTAATAGCCTTGGATGCGGCGGAGAATGAGGGCAGTGACGAGGTCAATATCGTGCTCAACAATACTCTGGCCAATGCTACCCGCTACCTGTTCACGCTTCAGCTGCCTACGAATGCGCCGAATCCGACTAAGTGGCGACTCAGCGGCGAACATGGACTTGAGTTGGCGATAATCACTCTCAATCCGGACGATCTGCCCAGTGACCCCCAATACTGCTACAACGTCACCCTGGGCGTGCATGTCCCGGGGGACAGCGTTGATTTCAGCGAGTACCAGACAATCCGGCGGGACGAAAGCCACGGATTTGCGGTAAGCGGGGCGAGCTTGCGCTGGGGCATGAAGGCGATGCCGCAACTGCTGTGGGCGCACTGGGAGAACACTGACTACACCCGGATTACTCGGATAGTCGCATTGCCCGGCGGCGATCTCGCCCTACTGACTGAGCCGGCCGGGCTGTTGTTGCTCAGCAATGGTGTGATGTCGGTATGGGAGGAACTGTCGGCTACCAGCGTGGCGGATGCCTGTTACTGTGATGGCAAGGTCATTGTCGCCGCTGATGACCGGCTGATTGCCAAGGACATACATACCGGCGAATTAACCTTTGATGTGGTGATACCAGGTATCGATGCTGTGGACGCCTTGGTAGCAAGCGACAGCAGCATCTATGCAGCTACCCACGGCACAGAGGAAGACGAACTCTATAGCTTCAGTTATCCCGCCCTGACCAAGCTGGCGACCCTGCCGGCCCGGGCCCAGACCCTGGCTGTAATGGGCAGTATAGTCGGCATTGGCGGCCAGAACGGGATAATCTACCGTTACCAGAACGGTGAAGTAGTGATCACTTATGACACGGGGCAAACTCGTGTCAATAGGCTGTTCGCCGACGGGGAGATCAGCTGGGCCCTCACCGGCGCAGCAATGAAACTATATCGCAGCACGCCTAGCTGGCAGCAGGACGCGGGCTTCGGCGAGAGCGGCGACCTGCGCGGGATAGCTGTGTACCGCGCAGCCCTGTTCCTGGGCGGCGACACCAATAACCTGTGGCGGCTATATGAAGGCGACTGGGCGGCCTGGGCACAACTGGCGGGCGTGGCGGCTATTTACGATCTGTATGCCGACGACGATAGCCTGTTTATGGCAACCCAGCACAGCAACGGTGCGCGGCTGTACCGGGTGCAAATTGCCGAGCCGGGCACTGTGACCTGCGGGCCGCAGCCACCTGATTTTCTGGCGAAGATATTGCGATATGCTGACTGAAACGCACAGAGGTTCGGGGATCCAGCGGCCCAAGATGAATAACTAGGAGGTTTTGATTATGCCGTTTTCACCAGACAGCAGAGAAGCAAAGCGTAACGAGGCATTCGCGGCTATACAGTCCGCCAAGGACCAAGCTAAGGGTGCCTACCAGCAGTTAGCCAATGCGTCGGGAGCCCTGGCAGCGGTTGCGGGGGAGTATGGTGCCGCCTTTGACCCTGTGGAGGACGCTGCTATTATTGACGGCTATCAAGTAGCCAAGGATAAGATTGACGGTGGCTTGGAGGACTTGCGGGCCCGGGGCGTAGATGCACTGGGCACCAGCACGGAGGTCTAAATGGAGTCTACTATCCTTTTCGGCGATACCGGCGGCGGGGCCGATACCAACCTTGCCTTTGCGGGCAATGTGGCCCTGTCTGGCTGCCGCGTCATTGTTGAGGGTGCCGGGGATGATAGCCTCGCCCTGGATTGGAATCAGTTCTCTACCGATGCCAATACACTAGCACTCTATCATCTGAACGAAGATGCTTGGAACGGGACACCTAACGAAATTATTGACAGTAGCGGCAACGATTATCATGGCCGGGCAGTAGGAGCTTGCGGTACGTCAACTGAATGGCTAAATAGATTTGGCCGATTTGCTCCAGCCGATTTTAATACGTATGCAGATTTCCCCGTTCCGACTGACGTACTTTCAGCTTTTACAATGGAATGTTGGGTCAGGATGATCTACAAGACGTCTGGCGAAGGTAACTCGGGTAACGCTTATGGGCCTAAAAACGGGGCACAGGGATTGCGACCGGAGGGTGGGCCTGGTCCTCAATTCAGGATTTATAATGAAGCTGGTGCGGAAGCAAGGCCCCGTGCGGGATGGCGCTTATCGCTTGACACTTGGTATCAGCTACGGGCGGTTTGGGACGGGTCACAAGTGCATCTATATGTGAATGGGATATTGGAAGATAGTAGAAATCTAACTGGTACTGTCAGGCTTGACACTGAGCCGTGGGCCTGGAGAGATTTAACGATGGGATACGGCAGTGAATATTATGGAGATTGGGGACAGTGGGATGTAGATGAGGTGCGCATGTCGGACGTAGCTCGCTGTGCAGGTGCTTTCTCTCCTCACCGCTATGAGCAGGGTAACGCAGTGATACAGTATGACTTCACAGCACAGCAGAAGCTGACAAACATAGCTTGGAACGCGACTGAGGCCGATGACTGGGAAGGCGATATTTACCAGATTTGGGTGTATGACCAGGACTTGTCAGATTGGGTACAGAAGGGCGGCAACAGCCCGACAAGCCCGATTGACCTGAGCGGTAGCCCGGTAACCATAGGCGGGGTAAGCACAGAAGATATAATCAAGATTGTTGAAAATCCCAAGAGTGATGCCTTACAAAGTGAGACGCCGAAGCTACTTGATATGACATTGACACATGAGTCACTGGCAGCGGGGTTCTACGAGCCGCGTCGTTTTAACCGGCGAATGATTATGCCAGGAATGAACCCTGGGTTTATGGTACTTTAGGAGGTGGCATTTTGGGAGTAACAGCGGGAGAGATATTAGGCGTAAAGCAGCCAGGCGATGGCGAGACAGTGCGCTTCCCGATAATGCTGATAGATAATGATGGAGTAGCAGTTACGGGAGAGGCGTGGGACGCTGCAGGCATGACAGTGACCTACACCAAAGAGGACGAAAGTGGACGTACTGCGTTTCCCACCTTTGGTACTGAAAACTGGGTTGAAATCGGCGACGGTGAGTATAGGGTTGTTTTTCGTGGCGATGATGCTGCCGAGAAAGCAGTGCTAGATACCGGCGGCTTCTTTTCGCTCTATGTAAAGACAGACAACACGCGGGGGGATCCGTTCCTGTTCAAGGTGAACCCCGCTGATGTAGCCCGCTCTGGGGAAGAGATGGACGTGACTGCCGCCGCCAAGCAAGGACACTCGCTGACGGCGGCGGAACGGGTGGCGATAAATGCTAAACTGGAAGAAGAGCACGACGCTGGGCCCTGGACAGCCGGCGTGGGTTCAGGAGTTAATACCGTAACCCCGACATTGAAGGATGCTGCTAATAAGGCAGTGGCGGGGGTTATATGCAAAGTTCGCAATGAGACGGAGGACGAGCCGGGATTGGCATGGGGCGAAACTGATCAGAACGGCCAATGCCAGTTCCAGCTTAATGATGCTACTTACAAGCTGCGCTACGGACCTTCGGCCTTCTATTCCTTCGCTGACCAGCCATACACATTAGTTGTTAGCGGCAACACCGAGCAGACCTTCAACTGCGAGGCACTTACCATACCTGCCTCACCCGATCCGCTGCTGTGCGCTTGCTGGCTCGACATCCGCTATGCGGCGGGAGCCAAGGCGGGTCAGTTAGTCGGCGCGGGGGAGGGGACAGTGGAGATAAAAGCCGTCTCGCCCCGTTGGGTTGCCGAGGTAGGCGAAGCCATCTTAGGCCGTCAAGAAGGTGAATCGTTCCTGACTAACGGCAATGGGCGGGTCCAGTTTGAGGCTGTGCGTGGCGTAAAGCTCACCGTCAATGTTTTGCGCCCGGGCGCCACCAATGTTAAGACATTCCGCGTACCTGAGCAGGCAACGTATTGTATTTCGCGTTAGCAGATAGCAGAACACCAATTCCCCGGGCCCGCGAGTGCGGGCCTTTTGCTTTGAAAGGTGATAATAATGAGCAGCAAAGGACCGCTACATTATCTGGCGCATCTGTTCAACCCCTGGCTTAAAAGCCTCTTAGCAATACTGGCGGGTGGAGCTGCGGTTTACTGGCAGAATGCCCCGCAGGGACTGCGCGGAGCCGTCGGCGGCGTCTTGATCGTCCTGGCCGTGGATTTGGTGCTGGGCACAACGCGGGCAATCCTCGATGGAGAATTGAACGTCAAGCGAGCCATGGACAGTTGTGTGAAGCTCATCATTTACGGCAGCGCAATCGGCGTGGGCGTCGGCCTGGATTATTTCGCTCAGACCGGCTACGCCGCCGTCCTGGTCGCTCTGGCATTTGTCTTCTTCGCCGAGGGCACCAGCGCCCTGGCTAACATCCGCGACTTAGCCAAGCGCTACAATTTGCCGGTCCCCGAAGCTTTAGAGCAGCTGTTTCACAACGAAGCGGAAAAGCTGGGACATACCGACAAAAAGGCCTGAACGGTCTCGCTCAGATAGCACTGACGGACAAAATCACTGGGAGGTTCGATATGGAACTATTAAAACTGTTCGAGAAACTGGGGTTCAAGATTGACCTGGACATCATGTGGGCAGTGTTGAGGGCCATCAGCAGCGGCAAAGACCTGGACGAGGCTATCTTCTATGTAGCCCTGTCCACTAAGACGCAGAAAGCTGCCGAGATGACGGGTCTGGACCCATCAATTGTCGATAAGGTCTATGACGCTACCGCTCAACTGTTCGGATAAGGCGGCAAGGCGCAGATTGTGGTACTGCCCAATCGGTTGTGACTTGGTGTTGCGTACCGGAGATTGCCCGCCTCACCGGCACCGCCTTGTCCTTGGCCATCTCTATTGGGAGCATGACCTATCGCAATCTCAGATAGGTATGCTGTTGGGCTACTCCAAACGCGCTATACAGAAGAATATGAGTGCTGCTGGGGTACCCCGACGCTCCCGGCCCGAAGCCCACAAGTTGCGCTGGCAGACGCGGCCGCTTAGCCCCGAGGTATGTGCAAAGATCGCCATGGCACTTATGGGCCGACCGCGACCGCAACGGGTTAGGCGGGCCATATCGCGGGGCAAACGAGCCTATGAGTATGGTGTGGGTATTATTCGTCGGCTGCGGGAGGGAAACATTGACATCGCCTTAGCCTACAGGGAGCCAACGACCATAGGCCGAGCAATGATGGGATTGAAGGGGGATAGCAATGAAAGCTAATGCCTCAAAAGAACTTATGGTGCAGGTAGCACTAGGCGCTTGTGTAGCCCACGAGAAAGGCCGCACGGAGATAGTCATAGATGATACTAAGTTTGACCTGGACACGGGGGCCTACTGCTCCCGTTTTGTGCGCCAGTGCTACGAGACGGTTACTGGGCAAGGGGCTTGGACCTGTCCGTGGGCCGGCAAGTATGCTATCTGGACAGAACGCAACTTGGTGCAGGCTGGGTTCGTAACCAAAGACCCCGTACCCGGAGACATCGTTTGCTTCAACGACTCGCTTTACCGGCGATATGCGACAGAGCCTTGGGGCTGGACTGTGCAGCAGGTAGAGGAACACAATGCCTACGGTCACATTGCGATCCTGTTGCCCGGGGGTATGATTGCGGAAAACACAAGCAGCCCCAGCCGGGGCCCGGGCACAGTCCGCAGTCAGTTGACGGCAGCGCTGCGCGAGCGCATTAGCGGCTACTACTCGGTGCTACCGTCGCAGCCAGGCTATGCGGCCGGCCCCATCAAGACGGTTGTGATGCGGCGCAATCCCGATGCGCCAGACGGCTTTGATTATGTGCCCGTGGCCGGCCAGATGCTCGCGGGCAAGGCCCTGGTTGAGGTGCGCGAATACAACCGCGTCCTGGGCTTTCCCGATGAAAATACGATTGATCACATCCCCGGTTCCAGAAAAGTCTATGTGATCCTGCCGGAGCGCATTGAGTATCAGCCATAAGTTCGGATGCAGGAGGAAATCTACTGGCGGCGAAATATGCAGAGGTAGCAAGGCCACAGGAGGCGTTTTAAGGCCCAGTCTCAGCCCGATGGGCTATCCGGGCCCACCCAGTTCCGCGACGCAACAGCGGCCCTAGAAGGCCCAGGAATGGGCATTTCTGTTGAGTTGAACGTACTGGTGGTCTGGAATGCAAGTAATGTAGTGTTTAATGAGGTCAATGCGCTGAGCGGACGCTATCAGGGCATCGTCGTGGATACGCACGTCAAGCGGCTGGCCCGTCGCTTGGGCCTCACCGACCAGAAAGACCCCGATAAAATCGAGGGGGACTTAATGGCGCTTTTCCCCCGCCAGCAGTGGCGGCAAGTAGGTAATGCCCTGATCCGCCTGGGCCGCCAGTATTGCCGCGCCCGCAACCCCGACCATCATAGTTGCCCGTTGAGAGATATTTGCCCCCGGCACATCGGCGACTAAAACCCCAAGTTGATGATCCCCCGCCGCGGAGCATATAGATGCGGCAACGGCCGCCTCTCCGGGGCCATTACATCATGGCGATAATGAAACTCCACGTGGTGCTTCCATACCCTGATCTCGCTGTACAACCGTGACAGGAAGGTGAGTTGGTGGCGGTTGTCGGCCTTGTCCCTGAATCTCGCCAACAGATTCTGGGGGCTTATTCGGGCCAAATCGGTCAAGTCCGTGCGGCCATCGATTGTCTCGTAGCAATCCGCCAGGTTATCGTACAACTGTTCGCGCTCCCGCATCAGCGGCACATTGTCCTCTTCCAGCAAATCCAGGGGCATCAGGCCCCGCTGGGCCGCTTCCAGATTGGTCTGCAAGCGGTCGTCGACTTCGGCGAGGCGCTGGCGTATGGTCTTCATGCGCCCGGTGATTTCATCGTGGGCCGATTGGGCCCGATGCCTCTTCGCGGCCCGCTGTATATCTCCCTGGCTGAACAATAACTCGGTGTGCCGCCAGATAACCGCCGCGACCTTTTCGTAGGCTACTAAAATCGGGGCGTGGCGCTCGTCGGGGGGATAATCCACGCGTGGCTTACAGCGCAAGTAGCGCTCATAGTAGACCTCGCGCTTCGCCCGTTTGGTGCTGCTGATTCCCATGGCGCCGCCACAGATACCACAACGTAGTAGCGGCGTCAGAGAACGGACCCCGCCCGCGCCTGGGAACCGCTTGTGCTTGCGCAGGCGGCGGGCGACCGCGTTGTACAGCCGCACCGAAATCAGCGGCTCGTGATTGCCATCTATGACCCCGCCGTGCCAGCGCATCTTCCCAGTGTACAGTGGATTGCCCAGAATGCCCTTGACCTGCACGTGGGTCCAGCGTACGCCCCCGCGCTTACACGGTACTTTGCGGCGGTTGAGTTCCTGGGTGATTTGAGCCAGCGACCAGCCGCGGTTGCACCAGCGGAATATATGGCCGACGACTTTGGCTTCCTCGGGGATGGGGATGATGGTTTTACCCTTTCCTCCCGGCTGATAGCCGTACACGTCGCCACCTGGCCACCGACCCGAGCGAGCTATGCCGTCCAGGGCGGCGCAGACGTTCTCGCGGATGATGTCGGCCTGCAATTCATTGAAGGTCGCCAGGATGTGCAGGGCTGCCTTGCCGAACGGGCTGCTGAGGTCGAAGCGCTCGGTGACCGAGACCAGGCCCACGTCGTGCTCGGAGAGCAGGGTGAGGACGTCCAGCAATTGGCGGAGATTACGGGACAGTCGAGATAGCTTCCAGACGTAGACGGCATCCACGCCGTCCAACTCGGAAAGGAGCTTGCGCAGGCCGGGGCGGCGCAGGTTGGTGCCGGTATAGCCTTCATCGCGATAGATCGTGACATCAGTAGCCCCGGCGGCCCGGGCAACCTCCCGGCACCGCTCTTCCTGCATATCCAGGGAGACGCCCTCGCGGACTTGCTCGTCGGTTGAAACTCGGATGTATAGACAAGCCTTCATGGCATCGTGGTATAATGGCTGCCAGAAATGTCACACCGAAAGGCAATCGAAAGTCGTAGCGGCCATAAGGAAGTCTGGGTCAAGGTCAATGCCTATGTGGATGAGGGCGTGGCCGAATTGGTCGTCGCCCTCAGCCAGTTTCCCAGACTACGGACAACCAGCAGTTGTCAAGGCAATCCAGACCAAGGCCAAGGCCGCCTCCCCTCAATCTGGTTTACCTACGGCCAGGACGGTGAGGAGACGGTGATTGACTTCGTAGCCGAGCTGGCGCCTAGACTTATGGAAATGGTCCACGACGACGCATACCTCTCCATATGCTGGAACAGCGGACCGTACCCGTGCTTTTCCAGCGGACTGCTTAGCGTCCGCCCGGAAAGAACCGCGGCGGTCGCCCGGGCCCTGAAAAAGCTCGCCCGGGAATGGGAGCCGTTGGTAGATCAGGACCGGCCGTAGCTACGCGTCCCCTCGTGACAGGGCCGACACAGGGCTTGGCAATTGGATACGGTATGGGCTAGCGACCGGTTGATGCGATGGAGCTGCCAGTCGCGCCCCAGCTTGCGCGTGCATCTCGTGCCGCCCTTGACCGTTGGGTGGTTGCAGCTCGAAAGCGTACACTCGCACTGGTCACCTGCCCGCGCCAATACAGCCTGCCGTACTTGGGCTTCGCTGAGCATACTGGTTCCTCCTTTCGCTGTAGTGTGCTATAATCAAGCCACGGGGCTATTGCCCGGGCCCGGGTAGGCCACGCCAGGAGCGAAGAATCCTGCATGCTAGCGGGTTCTTCCCGCCGACAGGGGCAGGGAGCTCCCAGCATGGCCCCACGGACCGGCCCGATCCAGACTTAGCTGGGGCCAGCCCAGTGCCGGCATGGACTACAACTCTCGTGAAGATACCGCGCCAGCGACTAAGATCCTGACCGTCGTGGGTTCTTCCCTCCAGCGGCAGGAGCCGCTGGCGCGGTTTTCGCTTACACTTTTCTGTGATAGCGCCGGGACCATAATACAGGACCGGCCCCTGCCGCGGCGGATGAGGACTGCAGTGAAGAAGCCCCGGGTGCATAGGCGGTTCTTCCGCTCCACACGTCCGAGGAACTGCGCATCCTGACCCCAGGGGCCGGTCCAACTGTACATTCATATCCTCCTATGATACCTCCGGGACCAGAGCACCGGCCCGGCGATTTCCACATCGTCGGCGGGGCTGATCGGTTCGTCGGGGTCGTCGGAGATTAGCATCGCCTGATCCCCCGTCCGCTTCAACCGCTTGACCTTGGCCTCCCCGTCAACCGTAGCAATTACCAAGTCCCCATCGTTCACTTCCAGCCCCTTAGCTACGAATACCAGGTCCCCTTCTCTGATGCCAGCGGTCCGCTCCATGCAGTTGCCCACCACGCGGACGAAGAAGGGTGTGCAGCCCGCGGGGATGTCCTGCTTGGGCACCGGCAGATATTCTTCGATGTCCTCCTCGGTGGGGGTGCCGTCGCCGGCGGAGACTCGGCCCACCACGGGCACCATCACGAAATCCTCGGCGGCTACCTCGATTATGTTGCCCTGATTCCCCTGCTCTTCCATCCATCGCTCGATTTGCTGGTTCTGACGGCGCAGCAATTCCTCCAGATCGCCTTCGGGTTTCTCCCGGCCCAACAGCCAGTCCACTGAGACGCCGCCTAACTCGGCGATTTTGCTCAGCACAGGAGGCTTCGGGATGCTATTATCCTTCTCCCAGCGGCGGATGCTTGCCTCATGTACCTCTAGAAGCTCGCCCAACTGGGCTTGTGTTAATTCCAATCGAAATCTTATATCTGCTATTCGGTTCCCGATGGTCATTTGCCCCCAATTCTAACATATATTTCTGGTTGTCGGGCAATTGAATGTGAATGGCGCAAAGTTTTATTTGGTTTTTTTTCAAATCCTCTTGCATTCAGAACGTAACTGTGCTATAATGCGTGCAAATCTATTCGGCGACCGCACAGAAGTGCAAGGTTGTGATACTATGACCATAAACGGAAACCAGAGAGCTGAATACCTAAAGGCATTGCGGAAAGCAGCACGCCTGACCCTACACGAGGTAGGTGAGGAATTCGGCATGAGTCACGAGCAGATTCGGAACTATGAAAACGGCACTACCCCCATAGGTGAGGACGAGTTCGTAGAGCTAATTGCCACCATAAATAGATGCCGACGGCAGGTCGACACGGAGTATCGTGACGTTTTGGCCAGCCTGCGAGGGAAGATACCAGAGCCAGTAGGAGGCTAAGTAATGGGGAAGCCAGGCTATAAATACCGCTACCCGGTAAGACGGATTCCTGACCATCCGATGGCCCATGCCGACGGGCAGATCCGGGAGCACCGCCTCGTCGCTGCTCAGAAGCTTGGGCGGCCGCTATCCCCCGATGAGCACGTCCACCATATTAACGGCGACAGGATGGACAACCGCCCGGAGAACCTCAAAATTGTAAGCCCCCAGGAACATACACAAGCGCATTGGGCAGACGGGGCATTTACTGGAGTACCTAGGCCGCATGAGCCGAGCCTGCCACTCGAATATCGTACCCATGTCAGGAAACTGCGCGACCAAGCGGGCTTCAGCCAAGGCGACATAGCAGAGCGTGTGGGCATTAGCCGACCCCTCCTGACAATGATGGAGAATGGCCAGCGGCCAATGTCCTACCCTCAGTACGTAAAAGCCGTCAACGCCATATTCGAGCTAGACGATGAGCGCCACGAAGAGCTCCAGACGGTGCGGGAGCACATGCCGGAAGCCAATAATAAGCAGCCCGAGCCAGCAGTAACGGAGGCTGAGTGATGAGTGAAGAGACAGAAGGACAGGATATTTGCAGGAGCATCCAGGTATCGCCGGGCGATGAAGTCTACGCAATAGACGAAGAGATACTCCACGAGCCCCTGGCAATGTTCCTGGAGCAATGTCCGGGGGACATGCAGGACCTGACAGTCGGAGAGCTATTAGACGTATTGGTTGCGCGCCAGGGGACCATCAAGTTGATAGCTGACGAGGGCACTAGCCCTCCGCCGGATGGCCGCAAGCCGGGCAGTGATAGTTAGTGCCGTCTGGTCGGTCAGGATGTTCCTGGGTCTTTGCCAGGTGAGGATTATCATGCCAAACAGCGCACTCCATATCAAAGGCAGCCTTCTTATCGGCACAGTAGCGGAATCGGAACCGCTCCTCATGTCGCCTAAGAAGCTGCTGGCGCAGCCGGGTCTTGAGGCAGGTATCGGACCGGCCCACATAGGCGATATGGAACAGTTCGCTGGCGCTAGGCCCGCCGAGTTCATAGACGCCGATACAACCCTCCTCCACGATGGCATCAATCTGCTTCTCGGTAAAGTGGTGCGATTTCCAACCTATAACAATCTTTCTCATAGTAACGCCCTCCTTCGGGGTTGGGTAGTCCAGCGATTACCTATTCTCTGGGGGAGGGCATCTTACCTTTCATTAGCTGGCGGGCAGAGCAAACATCCAGCAGTAACGGAGGCTAAGTAATGAGACTAGTAGAGACAATACAGAATGGCCTGACACCCGACCAGGTGTCTTTGATGATTGTAGCTGACAGCGTGATATGCCTGGTCCATAGAATCCAGGGTCTGTGCCAAGACAATGGGGGGATTCTCGTAAAGGAAGAAGCCCCCGAGGTCGAGCCGGCGCAGCATCCGGTCACACTGGGCCTGGCTGACCAAATCGAGCAGGCCTTCATAGCCGCGGTCAACGAGGTTTTTGAGCGGAGTCCTTAATGAAATTGGTGATTTGGGTAGTATGTTCCAGGATTTCATCGACCTGCGTAGCCAAGCAACGGAACACGCACTTGGCCCCGCTTTTCGTGGATACCCAGAGGGAACATCTGTCCCCTTCGCACAGGCGGTCGAGCCCATCGGCTTTAGCGGATAGAAACGGACATAATTTAGTCGTCGAACTAGGCATGGTAAATGCCCTCCTTCGGAGTTATATGGTCTGCCGACTGTATGTTCTCCGGGGGAGGGCGCTTTATCCTTCATTAGCCGGGCAGCCCGAGCCGGCGGAGCGAGCCATTATCATCGAGAGTACCACATAAGGAGAGCGAGCCATAGGCCAGCAGGGCACCAAACCGGCGGAGCGAGCCATTGATAGTGAGAGTACCACGGCTTCAGAGCGAGCCAGGCATTCAGAGAGCACCAAAACGTGGGAGCGAGCCAGCACAGTTGAGAGCACCATTGACAAAGAGCGAGCCATTATGAGTGAGAGCACCATACAATGGGAGCGGGAAGTGAAATGAAATGATTTACACGCAGGACATCATACAGCCGCTGAAAGACGAAGCCGCCCGCATGGATCGGGAACAAGCCCGATACCTGGTGGATGCGTATTACCAGGTACAAGACTATCGGAAAGCGGCTAACAATCAATGGAACGCCGACGATTATGAGGATGACGCGCCCCTGCCGATTGTCGCGTGGCTGGCGGGGAGGATGGAAGCCATTGAGAATGACCTCAAAAAACTGCTGGAGAGTTACGCGCAAGCCAACCCGGTGGGGCGGTGGGCGATGAGCATCATGGGCATCGGGCCGGTGATAAGCGCGGGGTTGCTGGCCCACATAGACATCACCCAGGCACCGACAGTAGGGCATATCTGGTCTTACGCCGGCCTGGACCCGACAGCGAAATGGGGCCGGGGCGAGAAGCGGCCTCACAATGCCAGGCTGAAGACTTTGTGCTGGAAGATAGGTGAGTCTTTCGTTAAGGTCTGCAACCGGGATGGGGATATTTATGGACAAGTAATTCAGGAGCGGAAGGCTTATGAGCAAGAGAAGAACGAGGCCGGAGAGTACGCTGAGCAGGCCGCGGCGATGCTGGAGCGAACGCCGAACCATAAGCAGAAGGACATATATGCGGAAGGCAAGCTGCCTGATGGTCATATCCACATGCGGGCGAAGCGCTATGCAGTCAAGCTCTTCCTCGCCCACTGGCATCATGCGGCCTACATTGACTACTATGGCGGCCCACCCGCCAAACCTTATATCTTATCGCACGGAGACCATGCACATTTCATTGAGCCGCCCAATCTGGCGGTGCTCAAGCAATGACTGAGGCGGGATAGCAATGGCTGAGGTTACCGAGAAAACTGAAACCTTTGATGACCTGAAACAAGACGCTCTGGTGTATCTGATAGAGAGCTTAATGGATACAGTACCGACGTGTCGTCGGGAACTTAACGCCTGTGGAGAGACCCGGGTTGTTGACCGGCTCGGTGAAGCACGAACCTTGCACACACAAGGAGACAACTAGATGGATAATTTGGTTGATCAATTTACGACTCAATTCGAGGGGGGAGAAAGCGTGAGCGGCAATGAGTACCAGATGTCGGGGCAATGCACCGCCCATCAGCCCGGAGGAGGCGCGGCGATTAGTGGACGAAACCAGCGCCCGGGTCTGGACGGCGTGGCACAGCTTTCTCTTCGTTCTCCACGACCTACGGCGCGACCAGGTGACAGGCCGCACAGAGCAACGGCAGATAGAGGGGCTGCGCAGGCTCAGCTACGTGATGGGCGGCTTGGACGTTGGCCTGATTCACGGTGAGCCGCCCCATAAGGACAAGCGGCAACTGAAGTTGGCTGTTGGGAATTAGCAATTCAATAACGAGGTGTCGGTGATGGATTGGACACTAATCCAGATACTTTTGGCGCTGATAGGTGGCATAGCCCTGGGCATTGCTATCGGTGGGCACATTGGGGAGGCACGGGCAGTGAGGGCACTGCGCCCCCATATTTTCAGGCTGCTCAAGCCTGATCCCAGACTGATTGCCGATGCCTTCCTGAAGGACCCGCAGACTATTGAGTTGCTACGGACCTGGGTACGCACGGCAGAGGTAGACTATCGGGGCCTCCAGCAGCAAAGAGAGGATGCCTTTCACCGTGGGGATAACGCGACCCGGCACAGCTTGCGCCAAGCGACAACGGCCGCGGGAAGATTGTTCCGGAGAAGGGAGGCCGTACTCCGCAACGTGTTGCAACTGACGGAGGACGGGGCCTACGGATGAAAACTGACCGCCCAGACTGGCTAATGATAGTCGGACCTGTCCTTATTGTGGCGATTCTCTACGGGGCAGGGTCGGCGCTGCCCTCACTCCAGGGAAGTGGTAACTCCCTCCGTGAACAGCCAGCCCTGCCCCAGACTATTGAGGGGGCGAGGCGAAACGAAGAAGCTGAATCTAACGCAATGGCCGCAGAGTTGATCGCTGTCACTGACACAGACTCAGCCCGGATACGTGCTTTGCCCCCTCTGTCCCGCAATCCTGTTCTAAGAGTGAGCCAGAAGGCCCGGCGTGGTGATTTCGGCAAGTTGACGCCCTGGCAGCAGACAGGCTATACGCTGGCGATTGAGCGGGGAGCAACCGTCACCGGCATTGCCAAAGTCACCTCATTTTACCCAGCGGAAGGCTATGATGAGGGCGAAGCTACTGCGTATGGGTATGGCTGCTCAGATAGCACGGTCGCGGCCAATGCTCTGCCCGCCCACAGTTTCGTGCTCATTGAGCTACCGACAGGGTGGGAGCTACGGCGGGTGGAGGACACTGGGGCCTCGTGGAATGACCCGGTTGCCAGGAGGCAGGGCACCGACCTCTGGCTAGATAGATGGGTTCGCAAGCCGGTGGGGACGATGCACTGTAGATATGCTGTGATAGGAGGACAATGATATGGCTGAGGAGAGAGCATGTATCCATGGCGTACCATTAGACGAGTATTGCGGAGTCTGCGTCCACGAGGCAAGTACCTTAGACGAGGAAGTTACGGACGTGAGAATCATGGCCTATCATGATGGGGATGACGATTAGCACATTGACAAGGGTGCTGCCTGTGCCCGGCCAGGGAGAAGCCCGCTGGCCAGACATAAGAGTCCGCGCGGCGGATTGATGGGACCCGGGCCTGTGTTACCTGCTAGCAAGGTAACACTGGAAGATGGTGGATCCCGGGGCAGACCGGGCCAGGTGGTGCTCACTCAGAAAGGGGGAAAATACTGATGCTACAGACAAAGCAGACTTACCGTTTTACAGGGCATGAGGCCGCCAAAATTGCGATTAGGATTCTTACGGCCCAGTTCCTGGCTAAGGATGAATGGCTTGTGGCAGAGTTTGTACCCGATGAGGGACTCGGTGAGTGCCTCGTGCTCAAAGTTAGTCTGAACAGGTTAGGCCGGGAGCTACTTGTTGATGCCGAAAAACCCGAGCTAGACGGCTTGGCGGCTACGGCAGAATACCCAGCAGACTGTGATGATGTGCTCCTGGAAGGTCATGTGGTCGTCACCGGCTGGGTAGAGGATGACGAGTAGCTTGATAATTTGGTGCCGCTCGGTGCTGGCATGAAGTAGGCGACCGCTAAGTACCGAGGAAGCAAAGTAGGCTAAGAGCCGAAACGCAACCAGAGTGACGCCAGTAACCGAAAAACGCCAACCGCCGGGCGGCACCGGCGAGGAGACTATGATGAATAAACAGACCATGACGCTCCGGGAGGTGATGGCCAACAGGCGCAAAGGCCGATTCGCACAGTTGCTTCTGGAGGCCTACCTGAATCCTGGCATAGAGGAGATCTATTACACTTGGTGCGCTGCTGATCGCTCCAACCGAGCACGGCTGCAGACGGCATTTCCCGAGCTTCACTTTGACAGGTTGCATCGTTGGTTTACCGGCACTGACCGTACTAACGAACGGTTTTTTACTGCCTTCCCCGGCTTGCGCCGCCTGGATGAGCCGATGGAAGACCCCTATAGTTTTGACCTGACCGCCGAGTTGTCGGCGGCAGACAAAGAGTAGGAGGATAGCCATGCCCATACCTCTGACCATGCAGCCCAAGATTATATACCGCTTGGCGGTGCAGGAGCCCGGCGGATTGCAAGCCAAGCGCCGGCCACGCGAGAATTTCTACGTCACCGAGCCGGACCCGGCAACACAGCACTATCGCATCACCCAAGCGGGTCAGGAGGCCCTGGCCAGTTACCTGGAGGGCGTCGGTTACGATACGCCGGACAAACCCAGTGCTGTGCCTATTCGGGTCATGGGCAATCCCGTGCAGACCGAGGAGGGCTGGAGTCTGCCCGATTTTATCCTGCGCTGCCGCCTGGCCTATAAGCTGGCGCGGGGGACGGTGTGCCACTGTGAGGACTTCCGCGTGAAATCGGACGAAGAGGCCAAGGCTGATAATCTCACACCTCCCTTGGATGCCTCTCGAATGTCGTACCTCATTGGCACCGCCGAAGAAATGATCTATCACAACGACGCCGAGGGGCGGCCGGTGCTGAAGGGGCGGACCACTAAGGTCTGCAACCCGGCGAGCTGCCCGCGGTTCCAGGGCAAAGAGACCGGCAAGTGCAAGCCGGACATGACCTTCGTGTTCCAGGTGCCCTGGCTGAGTAGATACGGACCCTGGCTGGCTTTCAAGTCCACAAGCTACCGCAGTTATCAGGGCATACGGTCCACGTTGCGCACCATTGCTCAGGCCACCGAGGGGTGGCTGTGGGACCTGCCTCTGTGGCTGTGCACGAGAATAGAGAGAACCGGCGACTTCCACAACCCGGTCTGTTGGGTGGAGTACCGCGTGGAGCCCAACGGCGAATTTCAGCCAGGCGAGGAGGAGCTACATACCCTATTGCGGCGGGAAGGGATCAAGGTGCGGGAACGGTGGCTGGGGGCGGATAGGAAAGTAGCGGAGCTGATAAAGCAGCAGGAAGCGATACTGGAATTGGGGCCTACCGAAGAGGAGGAGGAAGCTGATCTGCACGAATTCCACCCGGAAGTCATCGACGTCCAGCCCGCGCTTACACCCGCCGATCGGAGGCGAGACTTGGAGCAGGAGGCGCGGGTCCTGTACCAAGCGTTGCACGGTTCAGTCAGTGATGCCGAGTGGAAAGCGCTCACCCAGGGCCTGGATACCGTGCAGGCCTGGGAGAAGCGGGTAGCTGAGCTACGCAGTGAAGCCGAGGCCGCCGCCCCCGAGGAAGTTGAACCCGCTGAGCCTGTACCTGATGAAGGCGAACCGCCTGCGCCGAAGGCTTCGTCGCCTCCAAAGGCGGAACCGGCTGAGCAATTGGCGTCAACCGAGGACAGGCTTTTTGACTATGAGGCAGGGGGCGGGCTGGACAAACTGCCCGCGACGGTGGGCAAATTTGCCCAAGTGGTATTGCGCGCCTTAGGCGAAGAGACGCTCACGGCGATTTGCCAGGAAACTATTGGCGCGGATCGGCCGGTCGGCGATCTGGCTCCCGAGGATATGGCGGCCCTGGTGGAAGCGGCCAATCACGCCTACGCCAATAGCCAAGCTAGAGGTGACAGCGATCACTAACTTCTGGGGTTGCTTGCTGTTGGCGATTGTTGGCTGGCTAGTCTATGCGGTATGGCAATTGGGCGCTTGCCAAAAGGAGATGTTAGAGTTGCTTCGGGGGGATATTAGTTGGCGCAAAAAATTATCGAAGCAACTGGGAAGGCTGAAGAAGGAGAGGCCTAGCGATGCCTAACCTGTGGAGTTACGGTAGGCTCATGGCATTTGCCGACTGCCCATACAGTTTTGATTTGCATTATAACAAAAAAACCCCCGAGGCGATTGTGCCCATCTTCGGCGCCGGTGCCGAGTTTCACCGCGTCGCCGAGGAGTACGGCCGGCATTGCCTAGCCAAAGAAGTGGGGCGCGACCTGGATTGGGCCTACGCCCGGGCCGACCGATACGATGACAGCGTGCTGGCGACCGCCATCAGCAACTTTGCGCTGGAGATGGAGTTTGACTGGTCAATGATCGCCCAGGTAGGAGAGGGCATCGAGCGGTGGTTTGAGGTCCCTCTGGACGCCGGCGGTGAGGACATCCTCCGGGGCCGAGTCGATCTGTTAATGTTCAATGAGGTCGATGATCGCCTCTGGCTATGGGACTACAAGTTGGGCCAGAACCGCTATGACCTCCAGTGGCCGCCCCGCCAGATGATCCTCTATGCGTGGGCGATGTATCAGCAGTATGAGGCTTGGGGTACGTTGCTAGTCATCCTCCAGCCACTAATGAAGCCCGCCGTAACCCAGTGGGAGCTGGAGGGAGCACCAGATATTGAGTGGGCCCGGCAGATTATCAGCGAGGCCAAGGCGGCCACCGAGTTTCCGGTGCGGCCGGGCAACCGCTGCGGCGCTTGCGGTTACGTGCTTCAATGCCCTGAAGTATGTCCCCAGGGCGATTTCAGGCCGGCATTGCGGCGGCTGGTAGACGTGCTAGGTATTGACGTGGTGGCTGACCAGGTGGAGAAACATCCCAACACTATCTACCGCTGGCTGGCGGGGAAGAGCGCGCCGCGTGACCGGCAACGCTTGGCAGATCTACTGGCCTATCATTACCTGGGCGCCGTGCGCTCTGAGGAGATAGCGCACGTAGCTGCCGAGCAGCTTCATGCGATGAAGACGGGCTACCAGCGGTTACAGGCTTTCGTAAAGTCCTACCTCACTGAGACCGTTACGCCTATCCCGGTCGGCAATGATATGGAAGCGGGAATATTCCTGCCGCAGTGGGCGCAGAACGGAGACCTGCACCTGAAGCCCGATGACTCCAGGGATTTCTTCGAGCGGTGCCAAGCCTTGCAGATAAACCCGCTCGCCCAGGACCTATTCAAACCCGCCCCGGATAAGATCGGGGCCGTTATCCAGACGGCAAAACAGGAACTGGTAGCCGCCGAGACGGAACTCGGGGTATTTGTTGATCCCAAGCGGGCGCAAAAGATAGCCGCTCTGGAGAAGCGCTGTACACCGGTGATACCATCGGTGAGTTTCCGAATCAGGAAGATACCCCAGAAGAGAGAACCACAGGAAAATGGGCAACACAGTCCGGCCCGAACCGACGCGCAAGGCTGAGACGGCCAGAGTGCGTTGCCGGAAGGAGAATAAGCATGATATTAGTGAGGTCTGTAACAGGGAAGTTGCATGTGGTAAGCCGCCAGCATGTGCCCGGCGGTGGATGGTGTCTGTGCCGCAAGCTACGGTTCGTTCCAGGAAAGTATAAGCACGGGAGGGACTGGGTGGGCCTGGATGAACCAGTTGCCCAACTGGAAAAACTAGGTACAACGTTCGCTAAGGGCTGCGCCTCAGTTATGGATAAGTACTGCCGAAAGTGGCGAGTATTGCGGAGGAACGTTGATAGCGTAGATTGACAACCGGGTGCCGCCCTGCGAGTACCGCGTCCAAGGACCGTATTTATCGTGAACAGGGGCTGACCGGGGCTTTCCAGTACCGCCGTAAAAACGTAGATGTACCCCGTGATCGTAGATGGATCGGGCGGACAAACTCACGGTCGTGGGCGGCACCCGGAACAACAACGAATAAGAAAGGGCGGGAATACAATGAGCAATGACCCAACGAGGATCACACGCCTCCAGGCAATCCATTTTGGGGGCCTGAAAGAGGTGGATGTCCAGCTAACCAAGCAGACGCTCGTGACGGGCGCGACCGGCACGGGGAAGACCTCCGTACTGGATATTCTTCGGGCTGCATTTACCGGCAAGGGGCACCAAGCTCAGTTGGTGCAGCTTGGTGAGGAGAAGGCCGTACTGCTGGTTGAGTTGAACGACGGCACTGCTGTCAAGCGGACGCTCAAGGACGGGCATAAGACCGCCAGCCTCGCGGTAACTAAGGACGGTATGCACCCGGCCAAGCCCCAGGATTTTCTCAATGCCTTGTTCGGCCTCCACGCCTTCAACGTGGTGGATTTCTTCAAGAACTCCGTGGCCGAACAGACAGTGGAGCTCCTGGCGCTTACGGATGTGGCCGTTAGCCCGGAGGACTACGCAGAACTCAGTGGTGGCGAGCTGATCGAGGGCATAGACTACAGCCGCCATCCCCTGGAAGTGCTGGTGGATGTGCAGGACGTTTTGTTCTCTGAGCGGACGGGCATTAACCGGGAGCTCAAAGAGAAGCAGGGTGCGGCCGCAGAGGGGCTGAGGGGCCTGCCCGAGGACTTTGATGCGGATGCAATTCGGGAGACCGACCTGAGTAGCTTGGTAGACCGGCAGGCGGCCATGAGACAGCACAATGAGCAGGTCGCTGCAAATCAGAGAACCCTGGAAGGCATAGACGAGCAAGTCAGCGCCCTGGAGCAGCAAATCGCAGACCTCGGTGAAGAGAAGCGATTACAGGACAAATGGCTCGTTGACAATCCCTGCCGGGACACAGCGGTCGTGGATGAGCAGATACGCGACTTCCAGCAGCAACAGGAGATCCTTCACAGCTACGATGTGGCCCAAACCTCTCACCAGAAAGCCACTGAGTTGGATAAGGAGTCTGAGCGGCTCACTGGTCTAATCAAAGCTATCCGGGCCAAGCCAGCCCAGTTGCTATCGGAGCTTGATGAGGTGCCCATAGAGGGTATGGGGCTTGACGAGGACCATAACATCACCATCAATGGGAAGCCGCTTGGCGTCCTGTCTACGGGTGAGCAGATAGACCTGGCCTTCGATATTGCTGAGCGCTACGCGGGCGACGTGCCTATCCTGCTGCTGGACGGCCTGGAGGCCCTGGACAGCGAAATGCAGGCGAAGGTGCAGGAGAAACTACACAAGAGCGACTGCCAGTGTGTGGTGACCAAAGTAACAGATGGGGAGCTGGAGATTAAGGAGTGGTGACAACGAGAGGCGAAGTGGCGGGCGATATAGAAGACGATGAGCGTCGTGCAGATGAACAGCGATGGCAGCGGGAACAAGACCGTGTTGTTGCGTGGCTAAACCGAAGGGAACGGGCGCACCGTTCAATACTGTACCGTTTCTGGCTGCGCTTGCTGCAACTGATTAGAGGCTGGGACGACTTGCCCTAATGGTCGTAGACGGCAGTCGGAAGGAGAAAAGATATGCGAGAGAAAAAAGAGTGCCCATTTGTAAGGGCAGCAGTACAGGCTGAGGCGGCACGGCGTAGAGAGAGCGGAAATTGGCCTGATTGGTCTGCGGCATACGAGGCAGCGCTGGAGGACGTGGGCTTATGTTCAGCAGAAAGGTGTGCGGTCTGGAACGGAGAGGCGGGGGAGTGTGGGGTGCTCGCCTTATCATTAGCATTACAGGGCATTGCCGAGTGCGTAACTTGAAATCGGGTGCCGTCTGGCGCAAGAGAGGAAATCAATTATGGACTTAGAACAAACTGACTATCTTGCTGGACTGACGGATGGTGAGGGTTGTTTTGAGATAGAAGCGAAGTCACTGACGGCGTTTTCATTGCGGTTTCATATAACGCTACGTGCCGACAGCAAACAGATTCTGGAACTTTTACAGAAAACCTTTGGTGGCCCGCTCATATTTCGGCGGGTAAGCGCGGAGATGGCGGAGCGGAAACCGAACCTGCAACCATCATATACCTGGCAAATTGAGGCACGTGCTGCGGTTTTGGGGTTAATCAATTACTTTGATGAACACCTACTTGTTATTAAGGCCGCTGAATACCAGGTCTGGAGAGAGGCAGCAATGGTTTATTACCGTCATTCGGTTGGGCGCAGCGGCTCCCGCGAACGTAGTAATCCAGACTGGCTAATAGCGGCTATGCACGCCTATAAATCTGAACTCCACCGATTGAAAGAATATGATGCACAGCCCGCAAATCTTATTGTTGATATTGATGATAGTCAATTGCCACTTTTGTAGATCTAAATTTGGGTTGCCGCCCAGCGCGAAGTCGGGCGGGGAGCTGCGACCTCGAATATGGTGCGTGTGAGCCCGGGTCCCGACGCCCAAGGGCCTCTACTGGGCGGCACCCTAATGTGAGAAGGTGACATCAATGCCCGATGCAGTGAAAGCAAAAATGCAACAGATATTAAGCACACTCCAGTCAATCCACAAGATGCGCGAATTGCTACGAACAGGCAATGTGGCGACATCGCAGACTACACGCGCGCGCGGTCGTGGGGGACCCGGAAGGAGAATGAATGATGACCATAGAGCAGATGAAGGAGTGGATTGATAACGCATCTTACGGGCAACTCCTTGCTCGCTGGCGATTTGCACCAGCCGGAAGCCCCTGGTTCCAGGGGGAACTTGGCGATTATTACGCACAAGCAATGGACAAAAGCCGTCGTGAGACGGATAACGGGGAATGCGTTCGGGCCAGCAAGGCATTGGGTTGACAAGCACATTGACAAGGTGCCGCCCTGGTACGACACGCGCCATTGGGCGGGGAACGATGGCCTCGATAGGTGACAACGCGGAGGAATAATCCCGATGATATTTCCTCTACCGTGGGCGGCACCAACATATTGAGAGGACGCCACAGATGATCAAGCCTCACATATTATTAAAACCACGAGTCTTCAAAGATAGGAACCGTTGGTGTGCTTTATATGGGCCGAACATTCAGGAATGGATCGCGGGATTCGGAGTCTCTCGGTCAGAGGCTTGTGCTAATTTTGATAGGGCCTGGGAGACCTATAAAGTGTACCATCACGCATTGCCGGGGGAAACAATGAACCAGACAGAACTCATCCGGCAACTATGCAGGATATGGCAGGGCTTGGATGAATCGGGGCCAGTGACGCGCCGAGGCGCTGACGCGAGGGATCGACTACAGGGCTTACTTAGAAAGTTATCCCCTTGCCCAGAATGCAAGGGTAGGGGTTGGGTAAACCCTGATGACCCAGAGAATTGCCCTAGTTGTGACACAGTAGGATTCACCGCGCCAGACTAAGGCGGCAGCCAAGTTAAACTCAGAAAGGAGCAGACAGATGGCAGCAAAACAAGAGACATGGAAGCTGAAAGAAGCCGCGGATTTGGACACCACAGCTCAGGGGCTTATGCACAGCGTGCTCAGAGAACACCATAGCAGGCTGGTGAACCAGACCATTGTCGTACTGTTCCGACCCAAACCCCGGATACACAAGGGCTTTGCCACTATAGGGCACGCCACTGCCACCGGTGAACGTGAGCGGTTGCTGGCGCAGGTGGACGGTTGTATCACCATCGCTTGGTCCTGGTGGCAGAAGGCAACTACGGAGCAGCGGGAGGCCCTCCTGGACCATGAGCTGAGCCACTTCGATGTGGGGGAGAAATCGGGTAGGCTCGGCACGGTCGGGCACGACGTCGAGGAGTTCATCTCGGTATGGAGACGCCGAGGGGCGTGGATCGAATCGCTACGGCAGGCCGAGAAGGCCCTACAGCAGTTGCGGCTGCCGATAGATGAGGACGATGCCCTGCCCGAGGATTTAGCGGTCACGTTGCAAGCCGGCAATGGCGAACCGGTGCAAACGACCGTCGGGGCGATGGAAGCAGTCGCAGCGGACGGGAAGATACACGCGCTATCACCGGATGCCCGCGCCAGCCGTGGTTTCACAGGGAAGGTGCGCGGGATGCTTGAAGAACACGGGATCGAGGTTGTCTGATGAAGCCGCCCATCTACGAACCGCGAGGAAGAGCAAGGGAATATGCACCACTGGCACTTAATCTCTGGGGTACTTGTTCCCACCAGTGTGCTTACTGTTATTGCCCGGGAATCCTACATGTGAAGCCCGAGGATTTCCACATCGAGGCGCCGCCACGCCCTGGCGTACTGGAAGCCTTGCGTGAACAGTTAGCCAAGGACGCCGACAAGGAGCAGCCGGAGATCTGTGGTGGGGAGCAGCGCGTACTCCTATCATTTATCGGAGACTGCTACCAGCCCCACGAGGACGGCTTTACCAGGCAAGCGCTGGAGATATTGGTAGAGAACAACGTCCGCTTCACAGTGCTTACCAAGGGCGGTATGCGGGCGGCGAGGGACTTTGACTTGTATGCTGATGGGATGGGTACGTTCGGGACTTCGCTTTCGTTTGCTGATGATGAGAGCCGCCAAGCCTGGGAGCCAAACTCAGCAAGCCTCTGGAATCGCATACAAGCCATTGACGAGGCTGTAGCTATGGGCATTTACACATGGGTGAGCCTCGAACCCGTTGTTGACCCAGTGCATACTCGCTGGTTAATAACTATGCTGAGAGGGACAATATTGGCTTCAGCGGTTGACGAGTTCCGTGTCGGCAAGCTCAACCATCACCCTCACGCGAAGACGATTGACTGGGCAACCTGCGCGGTTGAAGTACGCGATACGCTTGAACGGGCCGGCAAGCCGTACATCATAAAGAAATCACTGGCCGCCTATCTGCCAGAGCGGGAGGAAAGCGATGGCTGACCAACCGCTAGACCGGGACATTCGCGACGAGTCCGAGCACGCCCAGAAATACGGCGGGTATGCCAACCTGGGCTTTGCGGTCCTGGACGACTGGGCCGACCGCGCCATCGAGCTGGGCATGCGCTCTAGGGCCCTGACCATCCTGGCGGAGAAAATAGCCAAGCAAATGAGGGATTGGCCGGATAAGTTTTACGAATTGCTGTCGGCTGAAGAGATAGAGAACAGAGCGATACAACAGGCCCCCGAGGGGGCCAACATAGAAACTGATGAGGGGGACCCGAATGCTCCGAATGAATAAGAACAGGTCCGCCTGGATTATTCTTACCCTGGTCATACTTGTTGCCGGTTGCGGTCACGTAGAGGATGTGCCTTGCAAGGTTGTCTGCACATTGAAAACTGGGCAGGTACTCGAATTTCTTGGGCGACGCCCGCCAGTTGATATTGACGGGACGTGGCGCATAGAAACGACTGACGGTATGACGATCCGCCTGCCAGACGAAAGCCTATTGGCACTACAGTGGCAGAAGGAGCCCGCCAATGACCAAGCCGATGATTGATCTCAACGAAGCAGTGCTGGCGACCAAGGCATTCAGCACTAATTCACTTTTCGGATATGATCCGCGCCAGCGCATGTTGGAGGGCACGAAACGGCAGACGCTAAGAAAAATCGCTTGGAAGCCCGGACTCTATGAGTGCACGATTGACGGCAAGCGTTCAGGAATTGTCATTCGGGTGACCCATTCAGAGCGGATAGATCGGGCTGATTTTCTAACCGATGAGTTTGCAAAAGCCGATGGTTTTAACTACACAAATGATGGCGTGCCACCTAGAGGCAACCTAGCGCATACTCTGTCAAACTTCGGTGGCGGGCATATTGCCGAACAGATGACGGTCAATTATTTTGAGGTCACCTGGGTCAAGCAGGATGGTGAATGGCAGCGATGGGCAGAGAACGCTTATTGATCCTGATGACCGACGGGTCTAGCCGGGGCAATCCCGGGCCCGCCCGGGCCGGTTGGGTATTGTGGAACCGTGAGAGCGACAGACCGTTTGCCCAGGGCAGCAAAGACCTGGGCCATGCTACCAACAATGAAGCCGAGTGGCAGGCTCTCATTGAGGGACTCCGCCAGGCCCAGCACTATCGGGCCACTAAGGTCGTAGCCTACACGGACAGCACTCTCGTTGCCAATCAGTATAGCGGCCGGTGGCGTGTCAAGCATCCGGGGCTGGAAGTGCTGCGCGATGAGGCGCTGCAACTGGCCCGCCAGATAGGAGAAGTGGAGGTCGTCTTTGTGTATAGACAGATCCTGCACTTGGCCGACCTGCAGGCGCGGGGCGCCGGCAACTGACAAGTAGGGGCAGCCGGACGAAACGATAGAGAGGTTCGCGAGTGATTTATGGCTTGGATATATGTGCCGGAACCGGAATCGGAAGCTGGGTGCTCAAATGCCTCGGCGCTCGTACAATCTGTTATGTCGAGAATGAACCGTACTGCGTCGAAATCATCAAGGCCAGAATCGCCGATGGATTCATCTGCGACGCCCCCATCTGGGATGACTTGCGAACCTTCCACGGGCGATCCTGGCGTGGCAAGGTGGATTTTGTCTTTGCCGGCTTGCCCTGTCAGCCATATTCAGTTGCAGGCAAAGGACTCGGAGCCACCGACCCCCGTGATTTATGGCCCGATTTCGTCCGCGTGGTTAGCGAAGTACGACCGCAGTTCGCACTCCTGGAAAACTCCCCAGCTATCCTTAACCACATTGACGGCCTGCGACGCTGGCTCCTTGACCTTGCCCAAATCGGGTATGATGCGGAATGGCATCCTATATCGGCTGCGGATGTTGGTGCTGACCACCTTCGCAAGAGGCTCTGGTTTGTGGCCTACCCCCAGGGCAATTTACGGGGAGCATCCAGGAATGACAGACCCCAATCATCTGACGGGGGCAACGCAGAAATGGGCCACGCCTACGAGTGGGGACGCTCAAGGGACGCACGGGGGAGGCCAGGGTCGGAGCTTGCGGACAGATGTACGGAACTGGCCGACGCCAACGCAAACGGACGGAATAGGCGGGCCGGGGAGCAGTGGGCGGGAGGGCGGACTGAACTTGCGGACGGCGGTGACATTCTCAACGCCACAAGCGAGAGACTATCGGACTGGGCAGGAGGAGAGGTGGGCCAACCCTGGCCGATCACGGAATTTGAACGACCAAGTGAGCGGGAAATTGAGCGTGATTTTCGTGGAGTGGCTTATGGGGTTTCCTCAAGGGTGGACAGACTTAAAGCCCTTGGAAACGCCTGGGTGCCGCAAGTCGCAGAAGTTGTGATGAGACGGATAATCCCGTTGCTAGACGAGAAGCAGGCAAGCCCAACTTCGGGGAGGGGAACGTCTAGGAGATGACAATTAAATTCATCATCCCCGGTCGGAAGATATTGGAGGATGCGTTGCAGGACGCCGGCCTGTTCCGGGATGACGCGGCTATCTGGTGTTCGTAGGTCATCAAGGAATTCGGTCCGCGCTGGGAGACCGAAATCACAATCAGTACGGACGATGATTGGCCGTACAGAGAGCCTGACGGGGGTAGCCAGGATGAGCAAGCGCAGGCCAGCCTATAGTCAAACCGAGGTCCCGGTAGGTAAGAGTATGGACGCTATTCGTCAGATGTTGGTTACCTACGGAGCGACCCACATAGCCCTACTGGAGCATCCTACTCAAATTGAGGTAGCGTTTCAGGGAGCGGACTTCTCCATCGATAAGGAGGAGGAGGAGGAAGATGTGGTAAGGGGGCTTCCGATACGATTAACATTCAACATTAACAAAGTGCTTGACCGACTGCGGAAGGTTCACCCCAACACTCCTTACGAGAAGCTGAAGGATAGGGCGCAGAAGACAACTTGGCGGCAAGCGTACCATTACTTGAAGGCAACGCTGGAGGCGGTGGACATAGGCATCTTTACTCTGTACGAGGGTTTACTGGCGGGATTTACTGGTCCGGATGGTAGAACCTTAGCGCAGATTGTAGCACCTCGGCTGGAGCAGATGTCTAGAGGGCAAAGGATTAGCCTTCTGCCTCCCGTCGAAGAAGAGGAGGAGGATTTTATTGATGTCTAGGTGGCACTGGTAGGCTATAATGTTTTTTGCCTGGCCGGAAACATGGAGTAGGATGATTCGCGCAAGGGCCCATGGTATTTGTGAATTGTGCGGCGCTGGTCGCCTATGGGGTTATAGCATGGCTTGCCCGGAAAGGACCATAATTCGGATAGATTACATGCCGGGTAGCCTTGCTCATCACATCCTACCAACCCGCCATTTCCCTCTTTTCACCGAGCATCCCGCTAATGGGATTGCCGTCTGTGATCGTTGTCACGGTAAGATTCATGGCGGGAATCGCCGGTATGCCTGGGCCGCAATAGATCACATTCATTGGCTTACACCCGAGCCTTCGTGGGCACCACACATCGATATAATGTTTAGAGAAGTAGTGGCTGGCACGCTCAGTGACGGTTCCTATTATGATTTAGTGCACCTATTTGGCCACACCCCTAAGATGGTGGGACTAAATGAAGAAATACTTTCGAGTCGTAGAAGACATGGTGCTCTCGGATAACCTGGGGGCAACGGGCGATGAGAACCCAGAGGCCGAGGCGTTGTTATGGCGGCTATGCGCGAAGGCGGACGTATACGGGACCCTACGCGCTGATCCGCTCCGCCGGTTGAAACTTGAAGTCGCGGGAACGAGAGCCAACTTATCGCTAGAGGACTTTGCGAGTGCGCTTGATACACTGGAGAGACATGACCTGATTGTCAGATACATAGTAGGCGGCGTTGGGTATGTACATATCTGCAATTTTATCAAACACCAGACTTGCCGCTGGGCCCGGATGGGCAAGCCAGACTACCCGCCCCCACCGGACTGGAAACCCCCACCAAACTTAGTGAAATATATCGAATCTGCCAAGGAAAATCCGGAGGAATACTATCTTGACGATACTTACTCCCTACTACTCCAGGAGTCCGACTACTCCAGGAGCACTCCCGCAGACAATTTACGCACGCCTGGCTTGACTAAAAGCACTCCTGGAGCAGTCCCGGAGTGCGCAAAACCGCCAGCAGATGCAGATACAGATGCAGATGCAGATACAAATGCAGATACAGAGAGAAAAGACGTTACTAGCGACAGGGTCACTAAGGAGGGTAAGGAGAACGGCAACAACCTCTCTCTTTCAGATAAGAAGGGAACGGCAAAACCGCTTGTACCTGGGCCTCCAGATCCGCTACCCGAATACTCGCCAGACGAGCTGGGTCTGCGGCAGTTACTGATGGAGCAATTAGCCCCTAATTACTCGGGTTATGTCACCCGCTTTGTTGGCCTGGGTATTGAGCTCTGCAACCTTGCCGACAATGCCCTGGTACCCGAGATACTGATTGAGACTATTCGGGAACATCCCTTCTCTCCATCTGTTGGCGTCCTTCCCTGGTGGGATAAAGCGGTCAGGAGGGCTATCGCTGAATCTGAAAGCGGGCCTACCGTCCTTCAATTACAGAGTGAAGCGATGGCTAAGGCCGTTGAAACAGAGGCCGCAGCAATGACGCCCGAAGACAAAGAACGAGCCGAGGCCGCCCGTAAAGAGGCCGTACAGCAATGGGAAAACGCAAAGGGGCGAGCAGAAGACGACCGCCGACCAGGCATTAGCACCGGCCAGGAGAGTATGAGAGGCCAAGAATGAGTGACCTGTCTCATAGTGCGTTGGTGGAGTCGCTGGCTGAGCAGTTCCGCGATGTTCAGCACCGGCTTGTCTTTACAGGTGTGGGACTGGGTAGCCGCTGGTTGCAGGGTGGATCCGTACCAACGCCCGATGTCTTCACAATCCAGAAGAGCTATACAAAGCCGGCGATGAGCATATACGAGTGCAAGGGGACAGTGGCCGACTTTCGCCACGAGATTACTTCGGGTAAATGGGCAAAGTACCGACCGTTCTGCAACCGCCTCTATTTCGCAACGCCGTCCGGCCTGGTCAAGAAGACCGACATACCGGAAGGTTGCGGCTGGATTACGTTGGGGCCCAAGGGTTGGTCTGTGCGGCTTTCTCCAGTCTATAATGCCGATGCTAAGCTGGATGACTGGGAATGGATGTCGCTGGTGTTCTCGGGGCGCAAGGAGCGGCTAAGAATACGCAAACTGGAGGAGCGCGTCATTGCCGCTGCTAATCTGAGATCTTCTGGCTATAATGTTGTGATTGGTGAGAGAGTAGCACAAGCCCTCCAAGGCGCACAACAGGCAACGATGGCGTCCGACAGAGAGCGACGCAGATGCGAAGACCTGTTTGAGACGGCGGCTGAGTGCCTCGGCTTGAACGCCGATGAATTACGTGAGGATCCATATGGGTTACGGCAAGCAGTTAAGCGACGATGTGCTGGCCCCATCAATGCTAAGGTGGAAGCTATAGCCCGTTGTCTGTTGGATATAGCGGAGGATGGAGTTATTCGTGATTATCACTTTGCACAGTTGTCGGAAGGGTGATGGCAATGCCAAAGGGTACAGAAGCACAGCAACACGAGTGGGCCTGCTCCGACTGTAAGTATGCCAAAATAGTTGACAGTAGTGGGGTCGCCCGGTTTGGAGTTAGCCCCGAAACAGTTAAGCACTTCCAGTGCCTGCACGCTGACCCCAAGGTGCGCAAAGCCGCCAAACGCTTCTTAGCCACCTGCGATAGCTGGGAGCCGATAGACGACTGATGCTCGCTTAGAGCGATCGGAGTGCCAAGGTGACATTAAGCATTACCCTACCCCAAACGGACGTTGCTGGACGCTCACAGGCCCAAGGCGAAGGAGCTATGACTGACTGCCAGATAATTTGTGGCGAGGCTGCCGAGGAGGAGCTATGATAGCCAATCTCTTCGGAGAAAAACCAGACGAGGATAGCATCAATATCATTCAAACGCATGAGCCACCCGAAGGTTATTACCTGGCATTCAGTGGCGGCAAGGACTCGGTGGTATTACTTGACCTGGCAAGGCGGGCGGGTGTCCGATTTGATGCTCACTATAACGTCACAACAATTGATCCCCCCGAATTGACGAGGTTCATCAAAACTAATCACCCTGAAGTAGAATGGGATATGCCACAAAAGTCATTCTGTGAGGTGGTGCGGACAGAGGGCCTCCCGACTCGTCTATGCAGGTTCTGCTGTCGGTATCTCAAAGAATATGCAGGTGATGGGCGGAAGGTTTTGACCGGTATTCGGTTAGAAGAAAGCCCCGAAAGGAAGAAACAATATAGCAACGGTCCCGTGAGCTATTTTCGCAATCATGGCATAACTAAGTGGCTTGTTAATCCGATATTGGATTGGACGGAAGGCCAAGTATGGGATTATATCCGTGAGCGCCGCTTTCCCTATTGTAAACTGTACGATGAAGGTTGGTCGCGATTGGGTTGTGTGCCTTGTCCATATAACCGGAAAGTGGCACTGAGTATGCAACTATGGCCTGGTATCTGGCGTGCTGTCAAGCGAGCGGCCTTTGCATACTGGGCAACCAGAGAGTTGCCAACACACAATTCCCCCGAAGAATACTGGGAGTGGTGGATAGCGCGGGATGTACCTAAAGGTGAAGACCCTTGCCAGATACCGTTGTTCATATAGGCAGGACGCAGCCAGCGTTGATGAGCGTGTAATATGAGCAAGCGAATAGGCAAGCGATTTCCGAGGGAAGAGTTATGACTGACTGCGAGATAATCTGCGGGGAGGCTACCGAGGAGGTCGGCAAGTTTGCTGACAGGTATTTTGACTGTCTGGTCACCTCGCCGCCATACTGGGCGCTTCGCGAGTATGATGCTCCCCCACAGGTTTTCTCAGATGGTTGGGAAGGCCAGCTCGGCCGTGAGCCATATCCGCAGATGTACCTTGAGCACCTTTGGGCAATCTTTGATGTTATCCGGCCGAAGATGAAAGAGACGGCTTGCGTGTTCGTGGTGATGGGCGACACGTATGCGGGCCACCAGCCGAAAGGTCTCAAAGCCGATGTTATGGATAGGTGCATGTGTATGATTCCCCAGCGGTTTGCTTGGGGAATGATAGAGCGCGGATGGTGTCAGCACAACGAAATCACCTGGCATAAAAGCAATGCCATGCCAGGGAGCCAGAACAATCGGTTCACTTGCACGACCGAGAAAGTGTACTACTTCAGCATGTCGGGCGAGCCCTGGTTTGACTTACACGCGGTGCTGAAGCCATATTCTACACTGCGCAAGCCGCGGCCGCGGCCATTCGGAAAGTCTGGCAACTCGGACCGCCGTGACACGGGGAGGATATATGAAGCCAATGACCAGGGCGGGAGGAACCCCGGCGACTGTTGGATGATACCGACCCAGCCTCGCTCCGAATCCCATTTTGCGCCCTACCCGTCCGAGTTGATCCGCCCGCTAATAAGAGCAGGGTGCCCACCGAAGGTCTGCATGGAGTGTGGGAAGCCGTGGCTACGGATAGCAGAAATAGTGGGCCAAAGGCCACGTGGCGGTGGAGGCTCGAAGCGCGCTGATACCCGTGGCGTAGAGACATCGCGAACCTCGATATTCAGGGCTGGACGGGATGCGACAACACCAATCCGAGCAACCGTCGGCTGGCAACCGAGCTGTATGTGCTGCGAGCTATGCGATACAATGGAATTGACAGGTCAACAGAGGAGCGGCATACATGCCACACAAAGACCCACAGCGCGCAAGAGAGTGGTATCGGCAGTGGAAAAACCGAAAATACCAAGAGGACCCCAAGTATCGGGAGGGTACATACCGGAGGCACCACAGCGTACCGGGAATTTGCAAGAGATGCGGGAAGGAGTTCATGGGCAGGAAGGGAGGGGTGTTTTGCAGTCGAACCTGCTCTGCGAAGTGGATGTGGGAACAGAAGGTAAACAATCAATTCATGCTGAGTGCCACAGGCAAGTATGTGGAGAAGGTAATCGCGGGGCACAGAATCTACGAACACAAGGCTATCATGGAGGTACATCTGGGGCGGAAATTACTGCCGGGGGAGAGGGTTCACCACATCAACGGCGACAGGGCGGACAACAGAATAGCGAATCTGGTAGTCCTAACAACCATCGAGCATCTTCGCGCACACATGTCGAGGCCGCGCAGCACGAGTTGACCTCGTACTCTACCCGCCCGGGTATCATCCTCGACCCGTTCGTCGGCAGCGGGACGACCCTGGTAGTAGCGCGCGAAGAGTGCCGGCGTGCAGTCGGAATTGACCTATCCCCAGAATATTGCGAGATAGCCAGGAAGCGATTAGGCAGGACGCAACCAGCATTGATGAGCGTATGATATGACCATCCAAAAGCCTAAGCGGTTAATCCGATGCCCAGACTGTAAGACTTGGCTCTATGGCATTTACCAGTGTGGCCGGTGCGGTTGCTCGCGGTATAAGATACAAAGGGCGTTCAATGAGCAAAAGGAGCGAGAAGAATGACGATTTATGGGACAATTAGTAGTTTGTTGTGGGAGATAATCGGCATTGGCTCTGCTATGCGGGCCGGTTTTGCTTGGCATTATGATTACAAGGATGGCGTGGCATGGGTTGTGCTAACGGCATTTATTGTGCTGATAAGGCGAATGATTATTGACAAGGAGGAGCGTGAGCGGCACCGACGACAGGAGGCCATCCAAGTAGGTACTATTGTTCGTTGTGCCAACTGCGATAAGCCCGTGCCATTCATTGGTAAGGCCGTTCACTATGCTGACTTGCGTGACGGGACGCCCAAAAGTTTTTGCGGCTGGGTGTGCTTTATCCAATGGAGAGTGGATCAGGGCTTGCCGTTACCCGGGCAGGAACTGTGACAATGGGTAGCCGTCCCAATCAGCGGTCGCCGCCTTAACACTGCATTCTGACGGCGTATTTTCAAAGGCAGTGAACGACTAATGAGTGGCTGGGCGAAAGACATAGTAAAGTGGCAACACAACGGGCGTTGGCACCTAAGCGTACCCTTCACGTGGTTGTTACCGGAAGTTGCTGGATTCTGCCTTCGCCATGGCGATTGTATAGTCGGCGGCCCGGCCGCTAAGTTAATGCCAAGCTACATCGCCGACTATGCGGAGGTTGGCGAAGAGGACTTAGATTTCGTGCTCCCGATGCACAACCCAGACGCCACACGCACCACGCTGGGTTGCGATGAGGGCTGCCCATTCTGCGGCGTATATCAGATCGAAGGCCCGTTCCGGGAGCTTGACCATTGGCAGCCTAAGCCGATAGTTATTGACAGTAATTTCCTCGCCTGCTCGGACCGGCACTTTGACCGTGTCTGCGATGTTCTACAGCCTCTATCAGGTATTGACTTTAACCAGGGTCTCACCGCTGATCTCTTTTGTGGCTACCGGGCCGAGCGCATAGCCGCCCTGCGCCTAAAGTCGTTGCACTTTGCCTGGGACTTGCCGCAAAACGAGAATGCTGCACTTACGGCGGTAAATACGGCGCTGGACCTGGGGGTAGACAGGAGAAAGATAGTTGTCCTGTGCCTAGTGGGATGGCGTGAATATCCGGAAGAAGCACTGTACCGGATGATGACACTTCGGGACTTGGGTGTGTGGGGATTCCCGATGCGTTATCAGCCCCTGGACGCGCTACGCAAGAACGATTATTGGCCGGTACAATGGAAGTCCCGAGATCTGCGCTGGTTCGTCCATTTCTGGAGCAGGCAGGGTTGGTTCGGGGGCGCGCAGTTTAGGTGGCCTAGCCATGGACCGCAATATGCTCTACCTTTGAGTGGGGAGTAGCGTGGATAAGTTGACAGCCCGCGCCGAACGGGTATAATCAATAAGTAGATGGTTGCATCGGAGAACAATAGCGCCTTGCCCGATATTCACTTCCTCAATATTATACTGGGCCCCGGAATGGCGGCGAGTCTTCGCAAACACCTCGAAGAGCTGGCCCAGCATGAGACGGGGCAGGTAATCGTCCTGCGCCGGCACCACAAGTGGGTAGGCGTAGACATTACGAAAGGCGAACGGTTTGATTCCACTGAAAACTAGACCCCCAGTAAGGGCATAACACTGGAAGAACTAGTGGCCTGAACTGGTATTATCCCACCGGGCCAGGGAAGAACCCACGCCGGGTTGCGGCACACCGCCGCGGCCCGGTTTTTTATTTGCCAGGAGCTAAGCAATTGGATAACTGGTGGACCCCTGAGTTAGTGGATGAATTTCTCGGTCGCTACTGCAAGATCTATAGCATCGTTCATAACTACTATGGTTCCGGTATTGACTGCCCTGATGCTGAGCGGCCTCGTGGCGGCACGAACAAAAAGGGCATGCACCGCCCCGCGCCACTGGTTGATGCCATAGCAATCCTAATTGATCTGGACCGAGCGATTAACTCACTACCGCGACGCGACCGAACGGTGGCTCATCTGTACTGGCGGCGGACCCGGGGAGAGGTAGAGATCGGGCTACGAGTGGGCGTATCGCAGCCGCGTATCAGTCGGATACTGAGCAGGTCCCGGGGAAATATTTTAGATTTTTTGCTGGAAGGGGTTATAAAAACTCGTCGTCCGAACGACAGTAATAATAGAAGGAACCAACAGATCGTCCACCAGCCGCCTACCCCGATGGCTCTCGATCAGGCTTCAGAATGTGAAGTACAGGGCATTATTGAGAACGTTGTAAGTAGATTCGTGCCCCAGATTGCGGGAACTACCTTGGAGCGCGATGACTTGATAGGGGAAGCTTGGCAGCGAGTGCTGGTTGACCTGAAGGCAGGCAAAATGGAACTGAAGCCCGCCCACATCGCCAGGCATGCCGCCTTTGCCATGAAGGACGCCATTAGCAGAGAATACCGCCACTCAGGATCCTCGGAGCTGTTGACGTAATGCCCTTGCTAGTGCAGATCATCAAGCCCGTGGAGTTGGCAGCACTCCAGACTATGTTCCCTTCATTGGACTTGCAGGGAATGCTGCGATCAGCCGAGGGAAGCGAACCGGAGAGACCACGGCTGCATTTCACTGACGCGCCCACTAACCCCGAGGCCAAGTTTCGCTTCTATGACCGGATGATGCGGGAGGGGCCGAAACGTCATGCGGGGCGCGAGCAAAAGAAGCATCGCCAAACACGCCGGGGGGACTGAGCGAAAGTATCAACGGCTGTTCTTTCCCGGCCAGCGCCGTCCCCGCCGGCCTTATGATATTGGCGGCGAACTCGGCACCACGCAGTACCGCGGCGAAGTCAAGGAGCGGGAGGAAGGCTTGGGCCTGCAAGCCAAGCTGACGGTGCTGAGCAAAGCCCTGCAGCAAGTCGAGCGCTATTCGCATGGCCGGTATGAATGCTTCGCCGTTCTGCATATTCTCAGTGAAAGCTATCAATACGGGGTTGTGGCGCGACGGGTCAATGCCAGCGAAATTGAAACTTGCTTGGCGTGCGAATTCGTCGCGGAATTGAGGGGGCAGCAGAAGCTGGCCAGCTAGGGCATGACATGAGCACAGCCATTTTCTAGACCACGACATGAGCATTTCAAAAAAGCGCAAATTCTGCGGGGCAAAGAAGCGCTCTGGACCGGGCACTTGCCGGCTACCGGCTGGCTGGGGCACTAGCCACGTGGGCGAAGGATATTGCCGTAAGCATTGTGGCAACATAGATAATCGCGGGTCAAGGAATCCCGCGTTCAAGCACGGCCTGTATTCGGAGCATATCAGCGACGAAGAGGAGGTCGAGTTTGCCGAGTTTTGCGGGCGCTTTGATTTTCTCAACCCCAGCAGCGAAGAGCTGTACGGACTATACCGTGCGTTAGGGGCATTGTGCTCGCCAGGCAATATCGGCCCCGCCGTCATCATCCAGGCCCTCAAGGGCATCACCGGGATCAAAAAAGATTACCAGGAAATAATCGAAGGCAAGACCGTTAATGTGCACTTCGAGGATCCGGAGCTACATCAGTTTGTCCAAGCTGCGGTGAAAGTGATAGCCGACTATGTGCCCGAAGAGTTCCGGGATGAAGTTATCGATCAGCTCAGTAGACTCGCGAGTTGACCGCGCTAAGCTGACGGCTGGAGTTATCAGAGACCAGCTATCATCTGCGTTGGCTATACCAGTTGCCCAAGCCGATGATCCGGTAGAGTGGGCCCAGCGGTACATGCGTACCGAGCGGGGCCAGGAGCTGGATTTTGAGGCCCATCCCTATATGCCGGAGATCCTCCGCGATGACTCGCCACGCAAAGGCTATATGTGTGGCAGTCAGGTGGGCAAGACGACCCTAGCGGTCTGTGAAATCTATTGTCTGGCGGATACCTGGGAGCGGCCGATACGTGTCATTTATACGATGCACACCGACCGCGCCGTCCAGGAGTTCTCTCAGACTCGCGCCAAGCCCGCTATTGAAGCCAGCGACTATCTGCGGGAGAAAGTCGGCGGCATTGACAATGTTTTCCGCAAGTCCCTGCGGCGCCGCGACGGGCAAAGCATCATATTCTTTAAGGGTGCCAGCCAGGACCAGCAGGCTTTGAGCGAGCCGGCTGATATTGTCGTCCACGACGAGATTGATTTCAGCCGCCCTGACGTGTTGCGGTTGTATGAAGACCGCACCGCCCACAGTGATATGGCCTGGCGCCGAGCCTTCGGCACGCCCACACTCCCAGGATTCGGCGTCTCGGCGATCTGGGAACAGAGCACACAGGCTGAATGGCTGGTGTGTTGTCCCCGCTGCCGCGACGAGTCGCCGATAGTATGGCCGGACAGCTTTGATACCGATCCGCCGGCATTTATTTGCCGTCACGGTCATAAGCTAACCTGGGGGCACCACATCCGCCGGGGCCGTTGGGTACAACAGCGCCCGGGGGCTGAGTGGTCTATGTACCGCATCCCCCGGGCACTGCTGCCCAATTGGCCGGCTGCGCGGATAGTCAAGGCTTTCCAGGACGAAAGATTCCCGCATCTGTTTCTGAATCAGATTATGGGGCAACCGGCTACCACGGGCGAGCTAACCATCGACGAGGCTATTATCCAGGCCTGCGTGGGTGAGCACCTGAATGCAGAGCGTGACGATGGGCCCTGCTTCATGGGGGCCGACCCGGGCGCCGTCATTCACATAGCCATTGGCAAGCGTATTGATGATAGCAAGCGCCAGTATGTGCGTATGGGTCGCGTCGCTACCTGGGATGAGCTGGCGAATCTGATGTCCCTGTTCAATGTGCGGGTTGCCGTCGTGGACGGCGCCTACGACCCGACCAAAGCCCGGGAATTCGCCGCGGCCTTCCCCGGCCGGGTGTGGCTGGCCTACTATCCGACGCAACCGATTAAGGGCGCCAAACCCGTGCGGACCAAACGCAAACAACGCCAGGTTGACCTGAGTCGGACTGATACCCTGGACGTCTCAGCTCAGCGCCTGGTCATGCAAAGCGACCTGCTGCCCCGGTGCGACTTCGCTACCCACCAGCAGATGGTCTCGCAGCTCACGGCGATGGTCCGGGGGACGGAGACGCGCGCTGACGGCCGGCCCCGGGCCTTCTGGCAGGAGGTGCGTGCCGATCACCTGCGTCACGCTCACAACTACGCTACGGTAGCTGCACAGCTCGCCGGAGCGATTCCTACGATGCCGGAGTCCTACAAAGGCACTCATGTGCCCGGGCACGTTATAACGGCTGTCAATATCGACACTGGAGAAGAGCAAGAAGTGGAAGTGCGCACTCAGGTGCAGGAGCCGCCCGACGTCGTGGACTCACGGACCCCAGAGGTATCACATGCCGTTGAAGAGATGTACCCGTTCCTAAAGCGCATGCGCAAGGGAAAGTGACTCCAGCCTCAACCTAACTATGGCTCTTCTAACAGCCGCCTATTTAATGGGCGGCTTTTTGTTTTAGGGGGTTACACTCTGTGCCTTCGGACAAATTGTGGGTGCCTTCAAAATATCGCGACCAGCGCCGGCGTGATCTTCAGGAGCTAATGGCCGAGAATATGGACGAGACCGAGGACCTGTTTAAGGCGCTCCAAGGTAGCCCAGTAAAGCGCTTTCCGCATAAGCTCATTCCCCTTCTCGCGGCGATGGGCTATTACAAAGGGCTGCGCGAACCTCGGCAGGCTACCAGCGTCACCTTCGCCATACTGAAGCGCGCTGCTACGGCTCAGTTGGTCCGCACCATAATCGAGACCCGCGTGCGTCAGGTACAACCCTTCTGCCACCGGTCCACGGATCCCAACCAGCCCGGCTATCATATCAAAATGCGGGATGCCGACGAACGGCCCAGTGCCGGCGATAAGAAGCGTATGGATAAGATTGCCGACATCCTCGATGAGGGTGGAGTGCGCTGGCAGCGGCCGTCCGACGGGCACTGGGGGGCCTATACTGCTGACGGCCTGCAGCGGGCGCTACCCCTGCCCCAGTGCATAGGCGCGCTAGTCAGAGACATGCTGATCCTGGATACCGGCTGTCTGTGGCTTAATCCTGGTGTCAATACGCGGGAACTGCCGGTGGCTACGTTTCTACCGGTGGACGCCAGCCTGATACGAAAAGCGTTGCCCGAGCTGCCGCCGGAAATGGCGCAGGATGTATCCGGCTATGAAGCCTATATGCCGACGATTCGTTCCGACCTTCGCGTCGTCGAGCACGTAATGATCCGCGCCGATGCCATGGTTGACCTGGAAGAGCAGGTAATCGCTGAGTACGGGCCCGATGAGCTGGCTTACATTGTACGCAATCCCCGGACTGACTGGTGGACATACGGTTACGGGTTTAGTGAGCTGGAGACAGCCCTGAATCTGGTTGTTGGCCAGGTCAATGCCATCAACTACAACACCAGCATCTTCACTCATAGCAACATCCCGCCGGCGGTGATGATGATCTCCGGCAATTACAGCGAGGAAGCACTAGAGGACTTCCTCACCAGTCTGATCATGCAAATCGGCGGCCCCGGCAAGTGGCATAAGATACCAGTGCTGTTTGGGGACCAGGACGCGAAGATGCAACTGCTTCCCATGCGCCAGGGCCAGCGTGACGATTTAGCCTGGCGGGATTATATCCTGTACTGCATCAATGCCTTGTGTGCTAGCTACTACATGGCCGCTGAGGAGATTAACTTCCAGACGTTCCTCACTCGCGGCGGCCAGCTCACCGGGGAGGGCGGTGCGGAGAGGATCGCCTTCTCCCGCGAAACTGGTCTGCACAGCCTGCTGCGCGTTATCGAGTCGCAAGTCATTAACCAGCCCATTGTCCGCAGATTCTACGCTGATCCCGCGACCGGCTACGGCCCTTATGAAGCTGAGTTCACCGGCAAGGAGCCAGTAGACGAAGACCGCGTGCATCGGCAACGACTGGAGCGGGTTAGCTCCGGGTTTAGCGCTTTGAACGAAGAGCGGGCACAAACGGACCGTGCGCCGTATCGGGATCCAAAAAATCAAAACCTCTGGGACCGCATCCATACCCTGGCCCTGGAGAAAATTCCTCACTTGCGATTTGACCCTGTGCGTCTGGATGAAATCTGCGAAGGCATTTATCGCAAGCACGCTGGCGAGTTCCGCAGGTGGCCAGACCTGCCTATCAACGCGACCGCGTTGCACGCTCGCAGTCAAGAGATACAGGAGGAACAGGGCGGCCCGCAAGGCGAGATGCCCCCGGGCCTCGAGCAGATGATGACCGGAGAGGCTGGGGGGCCGCAGCGGGAATCTGAACCTGAACATCCGGAGCAGCCGCGGGGCTTGCGGGCGCGCCTGCGAAGCACCGCCTCGAGGCTAGCTGGACGCCTGCGCAACTGGAAGGGGGCGCGTTCCCAGGAACCTGTGGAGAAGTCAGTTAAAGACGAACGGGTGCTCGAGGTGGATATTAGGTGAAGGTAGTAAAGCTGATCCGCGAGGACGAGCAAACCAAGGTAGAGCACATATGCCTGGTGTGTAACCAGTGCCAGCGACAGATTCAGCTTTATCCGTTTGACCCAAAGGCAGAATTCAGTGCGTCTGATTTTCTGGTTGTCCACTACCACACGGGCTTTGGCAACTCACAGTTCCGGGGAATGGAATGTATAACATTTCATCTGTGTCCGGTGTGCTTGCGGCAACTGGTGGGCGCCCTGAGTATGCCGGCCAACTGTGAAGACCTGACCGAGCGGGTCAATCTGAACTAATGGTGGAGCTGCTGGCATGACGGCAATTACAAAGGTCCGGCTTAGAGTCGCTCCGCACCTGGATCAGCAGGAAGCCCTGACAGCACTGTCTAAGGCCGTCGTTGGCTTAGCTCGCATAAACGTGCTCACCGACGTGGACCGCAAGGCCGCCCGGCGTGCTGCGGGCCGATTGCGGGCCGAGTTCACGGGCGTAATGACCCGGACCTTCCCGCAATATGAGGAACACTTTCAGCTGTTAAACGCGGAGATAAAGCGGCGGCGAGGCCGGCCACGGCAGGAGCTACTCCAGCAACGCAAGCACCTGCGCGACCGGACTGAGTGGCTACTGCGCACGCAGTTCAAACGTTACTATACCAACCAGTTTATCCACGGCAAGCGCGTGGCCGGCAGTGCCAAGGCCCTGGCGAAAAACGAAGAAGAGATCATCCGCCGGCTCGCTAACAACGAGGCCGAATTCGCTCTGAACGTGCTGGTTGATGCGGAGGAGGGTGAATACACTCGGCCCCTGGATTGGCGCGGGAAGCTGTACGGCAACGCCTTGGACGAGGCCAAGTGGCTGGGCTATCTGTATGCCGACCTCTCAGCTCAGCGCTATGTCCGCTGGGTGATGACCGAGGCCGAGCACTGCATAGACTGTTGCTTCATGGCCGGTCGGCTGGACATCATCGAGTCAGAAATAAGCCAGAGGATCAACGCCCGCGAGACTCACGAACCGACCGAGCGGGAAGCGGCCCTGCTGAATATCATAGACGCCAACCGCCAGGCACAAGGCGGTCGGTGGGGCAATGGCGTTTATCGGGTGCAGGAGCTGGTGCGGATGGGCATAGTTCCCCAGAGCGGCCGCCTCACCTGCACCACCAACTGTAAATGCCGGCTACAGCCCGCCTGGAGACCCAAGGGCACCACGAAGCAGAAAGAGCAGCGCCGGCGCTTGGAGAGTTTGACCGGCAGGATGCCGACTATGCTGCTACGCAAGCGGCGCGGTGAGGCGCGAGGGCGACTGGCACGATTGGCGGAGACGTGGAAGCACAAGCATCTACCCAGGAGGGCAGGGCGCCGATGAATCTACTATTATTCAAGGCAGTTCGGCGAAGTAGATTCGCGGTTCTAAAGCAACACCGTGTCCCGCTTACTCCTGAGGAAAGGGCGGAATGCCTGCGGCGGAAGGCAGTCTGGCACCACGGAAAAAACGGAGGGGCCACACCTGCCGTATGGAAGAGCAAAAATCCCCGGACGGGGAAAATCACTTACGTCACGCATACACACCGGGCTTATCAGACAGCTCCCACGCTCCGAGGAGCAATTGGCTGGTTCCACCGTTTTATTAAGGGGACTTCGTGACTTATTGGCCGAGGACAAAACGCAGATGAACGCAGACTTGCCGAAACCTGTACCGACGTTTCGGCGTCGGCTTCCCCGTATACCGGTGGCGCGGCATAAAGCTGAGGATGCGCCCGGCAGGAACGATCCCTGCCCTTGCGGATCAGGTAAGAAGTACAAGCAGTGCTGTCTGCTCAAACCCGGTGTTGTCGATGTGGAGTCCAGCTAACCGATGCCCAAAGGTCTAGTCAAGACAAAACGTGACGAGCGGCTCTGGGCGAAAGCCAAGGCGCGGGTTCAGGAGCAGTACGGCCTGACGGAGGATGACGGCGACCGCTACTGGGCCCTGGTGAATGGCATCTACCAGCGCATGAGCGGTGTGCGCAAAGCCGTGCTGGTCAGACCCGTATTGCCGCAGCTTCCGGCCAAGCTCACGAGGACTCAGCGGGTTTACCTCGCTGACGCTCTGCAACAAGTTGCAACCAAGGAGGAGCTAATTGAGCACCTTGAAAACTGGGCAGACGTTAAGGACAAGGTAGCTGCCGACCACAGATCAGGCCGTGAGGCCAGCCTGCCGACTGCTGGCAAGGAAGTCATCAGCAACCTGCAACAGGAAGTCAAGGAGATACGCGAATTGGTAGCTGACTTGCGCAAGCTCGCGGACAGGGATAAGCGCCTGCATAAGGCCGTTTCCACTGGCCTCATTGTGTTGGCCAAAGGCCAAGCGAAAGCCGCCCGGCGCCGCCTGCTCGTCAAGAGTTCAGCGGCTCCCGGACCGACAGTTTTCATTGGTGCACCAGTCCCGGTTAAAGTCCGGAGCAAGTTTAAGCACATTGAAAAGTTAGTTGATGACCTGCACATGACGGTACTGTATATTCCCGAAGGACCTGCCGCTCAAAAGGACCAGCAGGCAATTCTGGATGCCATTGAGGACGTCACATCTCAGACTCCACCCTTGCGTTGCAAACTCACGGGAATCGGGGTATTGGGCCCCGCCGACGAAAAGGCCTTGGCCGCACTGGTAACAGTCGCGAATGGTGCTAAGTTTCATGCAGAGCTGTGTGAAGCGATTGCCGCCGGCTGGGAATCGTTCGAGCGCACCTATGACTTTCTGCCTCATGTAACCCTGTCGTATGAGAATGTGGATCAGGCCCAGGCCAGCGACCTGCGCAAAGTCACTTGGACCGCTGACCACGTGACTATCCAGTTCGGCAAGGATGGTAAGCCGCACCGGTTTGATCTGCGCGGACCGCGAAGTCCGTTGCGTGTTTTGTTCAAGGGTGGGACGTCCGGGATCCAACTGCCGGATGCTCTGCAGAAGGCTGTTATCCACACTCCCACTAATCCGGGTGGATCAGTAGCTTGGGGCAAAGTCCCGGTCGGTGCCAGCATCTGGGTCACCATCACCAAAGAGGGCAGTCCGCTCCGCGGCCGCAAGCTGTTGCTCACCAAGCGACCGGACCAGCAGTTCGCTGTGACTGGTGGGACGCCATTCGCTACTCGAGGCGCTGCGGGGCAGCCATACAAGCATCTGGTGATGGCACCGGTGGGGGCCGCCGGCTATGAGACAGAGGCAGATATCGCCAAGCGTCGGGAGCGGGAAGCTGCGCTCACCGTCAACCGGCCGCTACAGCAGCATCTGGCCAAACTACGACGTGAGAAACGCCAAGCTACCGCCAAGGCCCATCACGTTGCGCTAGCTGCCGCCGGTATTGAGGCCAAGCGAATCACACGCAGAGAGGCCAGAGCGATCAGAGCGGGGCTGGAGACAACTGCTGTCAACCAGGGGGCTGATCCCAAGGTCGCTCGTGCTTATGCCAGTGCAGTCGTCGGCGAAATTGAGAAACAGCGGACCCGGGTTGCGGAAGAGCAGCTCAAAGCCAAGGCCAAACGAGCGCGGGCGTGGCTGGCCACTAGAGCTTTCGGGGAGGCTGGGGAAGGCTGGCGCGAACGACCCGAAGTAGAGCCGGTGACAACTGAGCCCGTTGTCACCCCCGGCCCGACTATTTATATGCCGCCGGTGCCGGAGGTAGACGAGAGTGTATACATTCCGCCACCGGTCCCGGTAGGCGACTTCACCACCCCGGAGGAGGTAGAAGCTTATACCCGTGAGCAGATCGCCCAGCAGGTGGATGAAGCCCTTAGAGATGTCGCAGAACCGTTCGTCCTTGGGGCTCCTGGGGCTGCACCTGGCTTGGTAGCGGGTGAGGCAACTTATGGCCCACCCGGGCCAGGATGGCCCGTTACAGGCTCTCCTGTGGCCGTAGCGCCGCCTCCTGAGCCCGAACCGACTGAGTTCAGTCAGGAAGAGGCACTGGAACTGCTTAACGTTTATGAGGATTTCCACCGGGCGCGCTTGGCGGAACGTGAGACCGCGGCGCAACTGCGCCAGGTGCCGGAAGCCGAGTTCGCTGCCGGCGCCACTCCGCAACAGTTTGTTATCGAGGCCGAGGCCGTCTCGGAGGCGGATGTACAGGATGCTGTTGCTGAATACGAGAGCAAGCCGCCTGGTCAGCGCGCTGATGCTTTCTATTCGGCACTCAGCCAGCACTGGAATGAAGAGGTCGGCTACACGCTCAACGGCAGTGTGATCGAGGGCGCTTCGTCCGCCCTGACAGGCTTAGTGGGTGACCTGCTGGGTCGCCGTATAGATATAGGGCGGCTGGTTTCTGCTCTGACACCCGAAGGCGCAGCAACTGCCCTAGCTTTCGACCTACGGCATCGTGTGGGGCGTGAGGCCGTTGAGCAGTTGGCACAGCGGGTAGAGCAGATCAACGCCGAGACCATTGAACACACCGAACAGGCAGCCCTGGCTGAGGACAATGGTCTGAAGACCGAATACGAGCTGATACAGCAGCAACGTGCCGGCGGGCTGCTGTCGGAGGAGACCGCCGAGGAACTGTCCCTGAACAATATCTATCGCCGGCGGCGAAATCTGGGTATCGCCTTGGGTAGTATGTCGGTGAGCGCGGGCTTGCTGGCAAGTCTGAAAAACGCGCTCGCCGCCAAGGATGATCAGATAACGATTCTGTGTGGCGAGAACAGAGCCAATGCCCAACAGCGCCTGGACGAGCTCCATCTTACTGAGGGCCGGCGGGCGCGCATTGTGCACACGCATCGCGGCTGGGAGCTGCGCACATCGGCTGGTGGCCTGCGTCGGTTTATGACTGCCGAGCGCAACCGGGCCCAGCGCAACGGCGAATGGGAGGCCCTGAAGAATGATACCAGCCCGGTGACCGAAGAAGATACCCCGCCCTTCTTCAAGCAGGAAGTTGAAGGAGAATCATTCCGGCTGCGTTCTGAGCAACGCAACGACATCCAGTGGCTGCTGGCGGCAGGAGGCGGGCTTATCACTCGCGTTACGGGGTCCGGCAAGACGATTTCCGGGCTGGCCTTCGCTGCCCACAAGCTCCAGGAAGACCCTACCTTCCGCCAGATAGTGATAGTACCCCGCGGCCAAGTTAAGCAGTGGGTCGCCGAGGCACGTAAGTTCACCGATTTGCCGATATACCAGGTCCCGGAGGGAACCAACCGTGACGAGCGGTTTAAGCATTATTTCGAAGGGCCAGGGGTAACCATCGTCTCACATCGGGATGCCAGTTTTGATACCGCCATAATCGAGGAGGCTGGCTACTCTGCCTGTGTCCTGGACGAGCCCCAGTTGTTAAAATCGCGCCGGTCCGCCCGCCGCGGCGCTGCCTTCAAGCGGATTACTCGGATGCCGTTTGAGCACCGCATTGCGCTGACTGCTACACCGGCCCGGCAAGCGCCCGTGGAATGCTACAACATAGTGAATTGGTGTAACCCAGGCGAGCTTGGCTTCCGCACGCGCTTCATGCGGGCCTTCGGGGGCTTCGGGTCGGGCATCAATGCGCAGGACCGGGCTATTGCCCGCCTGCTGACTCGTGAGCTATCACCGTTCCTTTCGGGTGGCGCTATACAGCAGCGGACATTCGACGTCAGCCACGATACTGTAAATACCCAGCTCAGCCAAGCCCAGAAGAACCATCAGGCGGAGATAGAGCAGGGGCGCAAGCGCCTCATACGAGAGTACCGGGGCAAAGGTGGCAAGACAGCCGCTCTCAGGGAACTCGAGCGCCGTCACCAGGACAACCTGCAGGATGGCGATCCGGATACCAACCCGAAAGTGCAAGTGCTGGTACGCAACATTGAAAGAGCCGAAGGGAAGCATGTGGTCTTTGTAAGTTCCGCAGCGCAGCGCCGTACAGTGGTGGCCGCCATGCGCAACACGGGTATGAAGCGTTGGCAGATACAGAATATTGCCCGGACCAGCGGGCTGAAAGCTGGCGATGTCGAACGGCGCAAGCGCCGCTGGCGGGATGATCCTGATTGCAAGATCCTGATCATAGACAAGGATTCCTGCAGCGGTCACAATCTGCAAGCCGCCGACACCATGCACATAATGGGCGCTCCGCAGGATGCGGCTACGCTCCTGCAAGCGTATGGCCGAGTAATGCGGGAACCGCGGGTAGGCGATGTGGCTGTCCATACCTATCGCACTGAGTCGCCCTGGGAGTTCGAGGACTGGCACATCATTGACGACCAGATGAAGCTGATCCGTGCCACGGCGCCGGCGCTGCTGGCTCAGGCAGGATTGGAGAAGTCAGTCGGCCACCAGATGGTGGTGCTTGTGAAGAGTTGGATCAAACCCTATAGGCGCCAAACAAAGGGCGGAAAGATCGTACACGTCAAAGGCTACTACAGGCGCAGTAAGGGCCGACAATTATCCAGCGGCCAAGCCGCAAAAGTGGAGGAGGCGGCAAGGCGGCTCTTTGGTACAACGTCCGACCCGCTCAGGGCGGGCTTTATGCTTGCCGATGGCACGATGCTGGACTTCTATGCCGAGGACCCGACTACGGTTGAGCGCCGACGCGCATGGGGCATAGGCCGCGGTATTAGGCATGAGGACATTGAACAGGTGTTGCCCGGCGCTCGTACCAGGGGAAACCAGCAGGACACAATAGACCGCTTCTGCCACGGAACCGGCGCGCTTAGGTTGGCGTGTCATGATGATGATCCGAAGGGCATATGGGTATTGGCCGAAGTCAGAGCACCGCTTTCACTCCAACAGAAGATAACATTCATTCGCATTGCCCGGGACCATCCAGTGCAGTCAGTGTACATTGACGCATTTCTGCACAAAAACGGGCAGTACGCCGGAACGGTGGATTTCCGCGATTGTACTCCTTCAAAGATGCATGCAGCCTTAAATGTGGCTGATGCTTGGGTTGCAGGGAAGCGGCCCAGGATCCCGATCGGTTTGCGCGAGGTTGGCCACCCGATGGTCGCCTTGGCCAAGGGCTGGGTCAAGCCCCACCGCCGGCGGCTGGAAAGCGGTAAAGTGGTGGAGGTTAAGGGCTACCAGACTAGGCGCTCGAGGAAGCCAGAAACACGTAAGCCGCCCGTCAAGCCATCCGTGCGCGAAGCAATCGGGGTGCTGCCAAATCCCCACAAATACCTGGCCGGCACTCCACTAGCTAAACTCATAGCAACAGAAAGCGCTTTGGATAATGTGTGGAATGGACTGCTGTCTGGCCGGCCCGCCCATGCACATCACGCTATCGAAAAGACCCGGAGTGTAGCTGAGAAACTCCGGAAGTTGTCCGGCATTCGTAAGCAGCGGGGCCAGCCGCTGCCCCCGTCTTTCCAGATGCTCTATGATTGGCTCGATGAGGCAGAGAAGACCGCAGACGATGAGGAGCTAATGAGCGAGCTGCATAGTGAGTGGCTCACGAGCCAGGGGAAAACCGAGGCCGACATAAAGAGAGAACGCAAAGAGCGGGTGCAGGAGAGGCTCCAGGATCTCGAGCAGCGGCGGCCGATGACTGAGAAGCGGCGAACGGCGGCTGAGAAGCGAGCAGTCATCCGGCCAGCGAAGATTCCCACAAAGGATCGCAAAGCAGCCGCTTGGCTGAAGCACCGTGGCATAAAGATCATCACCGGCAAAATCTACAAGCATTCTATGCGTGCGCCCAAACCCGGCGAAATAACGGCCGCCCAGCAGCAATTTGAATTGTTATCGAAAGTGCTCACCGGCGGCCTGCCTAGCGGCGATCTGCGCATAGGGTTCTATGGCAGGAGCAGAGTGAGCGGAAACTCCCGGGCTGTCTACTGCTACGGCAAGGCAACGATGCCTGATGGTCAGACGAAACAGCTATCGGCTATCGTCCTAGCCGAGGAATTCACTGAGGCGCTGGCCCACGAACTGGCGCACTATATGCACACTCGTTCTCAGTATATCAGCGCGTTCCGGGAGATCAGTCGGGCCTATAGTGATGACCAATTACGCACGGAAATATCCTGGTGGAATCATGAATCACCGATGCAACCACGATTCTTGCGAAGGATGCTACAGCCGTATGAAATCTTTGCCAGAGTATTTGAGCAGTGGGTAACAGACAAGCTTATTGAGATCGCACCAGACGATCCTGTGGTGAAGAGCCTGGCCGACCACATCTACGATACCGAAGGCGGCAACTACAAGCCGAGGCCGCTCTACTTCTCCGACGAGTTCAAGCAACCCGTCTATGCTGCCCTCGAAAAGGGCCTCAAAAATGATGGTCTCGTAAAGAGCCTCGTCGCCCTGATTAAAAGCTACGTCAAGCCCCACCGGCGGCGCACCCAAAGCGGGGACGTCGTGCCGGTCGAAGGCTATGAGACGCAACGGAGAAAAAAGCCCAAACCAGCCGGTTACTGGCGGGAACGCCATGCGCGGGGCGAGGCGAAAAGAGAAAAGCGTGGGCTTGCTAGGCTTGCTCGGAGATTTCGGAAGGAACACGAGCACTATTTTGGCCACGACCCCAACGCCACTTTTCAGGATTTTTTTGA
>SDBS01000085.1_pt1 | contig 70090 bp, 74 predicted proteins | sample 2277091 | NCBI WGS metagenome assembly SDBS01 (sample SAMN10404972, study PRJNA504765) | marine sediment metagenome | isolation source: marine sediment core GS10_PC15, 163 cmbsf | place: Arctic Ocean: Southern Knipovich Ridge | collected 2010
TATTATGGGTTATCAGGCTGCGCTGTCGGGGCTCAGGGAGGCTGATATAACCATTGCTCCCAGTGTAGGTCACATCCGCCCCGATAATTTCAACCGCGCCCGGGAGCTAATCCTCCAGGGCGAGCGAGCCGCTCAAAGAGCCATTCCCGAGATAAATAGGCAACTGGAAGCCTAAATTTCTAACCTGTCCTCCAAAGATTTTTAAGACAATAGACCGGTTGTATTGACAAACTGAGAAATACATGATAGCATAACTGTGAATGCGCATATAAGGAATTAGACATGCGGGATCTTTTGAAAGCAATAAGAGCATTGTCGGACGAGACTAGGCTCAGAATATTAAATCTGCTTTTAGAGAGGGAGTGTTGCGTCTGTGAAGTAATGCAGGCACTTGATATCTCTCAAACTCGAGCATCTCGCAACTTAAGCATTCTATATGATGCTGGCTTTCTCAAGCTAAGAAAAGAGGGGCTGTGGTCATTATATTCCATAAATAATGAAGATGCGGCGGCATACTTCACTGACCTAATCGAAGCTATCGAAAAGGGGTTGATGGGTAATAAAATAGCCGCTCAAGACCGGGCACATCTGAAGAATGTAGATCGTGTCGGCCCAACCTGTGTTGAACGCCAGAGAAAGAGCTAATTTTTGTCAGTAGCTATGCTTTAATGCGCATATAAGGAAGTACTAGATTATGACTGCAATTGAGGTCCTGAGTGGCGGGCTTAATGGCTTGATAGAATACCTGTCCTTACACGTTATTACCTGTCTGGTACCGGCTCTTTTTATTGCCGGGGCTATCTCAGCCTTTGCTTCGCAAGCCGCCATCCTCAAATACTTTGGCCCCCAGGCTAAGAAACCACTAGCCTACGCAGTCGGCTCAGTTTCAGGAGCTATCCTTGCGGTGTGCTCCTGCACGGTGCTACCCCTTTTCGGGGGTATCTACAAAAGAGGCGCCGGACTGGGTCCGGCGATAGCCTTTCTTTTCTCAGGGCCAGCCATCAATATACTGGCTATTGTTTATACTGCTAACATATTGGGCTACGAGTTAGGAGTAGCCCGGGCGGTTGGCGCCATTGCTTTTGCCGTTGGTATTGGCTTAATCATGGCCTTAATTTTCAGGAAAGAAGAGATGCGGAAAGTACAAGCTCAGACCTTCGCTCTAGCCGAAGCCGACCCTAATGGCAAAAAGCCCTGGCAGTATGCCATCTTCTTCGGGACTCTGATTGGTATTTTGATTACCGCTGCCTTCAAGAACTGGATACCTTTCGGTATTCTCGGCGGCATTCTGGGGATCACCTTGTGGCGCTGGTTTACCACTAGCGAGATTAAAGAATGGCTGAAAGAGACACTCTTTTTCTTGCGCCGCATTGTGCCCTGGCTTTTGCTCGGGGTTTTTATCGCCGGGATTCTCGGCGTGGTAATCCCCCCGACTGTCATGGCTACCTATATGGGAGGGAACAGCCTGCTGTCCAACTTCATTGCCTCTATCGGCGGGGCACTTATGTATATTGCTACCCTTACTGAGGTACCCATTATCAAGACCTTTATGAACCTGGGTATGGGCAACGGACCGGCTTTAGCCCTGCTCCTCGCCGGGCCGTCCCTATCACTTCCCTGTATGCTGGCCCTTCGGGGTATTATGGGAACCAAAAAGACACTCGTATATGTTGCTCTAGTAGTGTCTGCCGCAACCATAACCGGACTGATATTCGGTTCAATAACATGATTTCAGGAGGTGGAGAATGATTCAGGTGAGAATCTTCGGCACGACGCCACCGTGTGCCAAATGTAAAGACATGGAAAGGAGGACTCTGAATGTCGCCAAGAAATACCCTGACAGGGTAAACGTAGCCAAGTTTGATGCCCTCTCTGAGGAAGGGGACAAATAATGGTATAATGTTCACCCCGACAGTGGTAATAAATGACAAGGTGGTAGCAGTAGGGAAAGTCATCTCCGAAGACGAATTAGATAAAGTAACTCATAAAGAATTGAGGTAATGAGCATGAGCATTAAGCATAACCCAGTTGAAGACACGGAAAGAAAGTTGGGAATCTGGGAAAAGTATCTTACTCTATGGGTAGGACTTTGCATTGCTGCCGGAATAGGGCTGGGAAGAGCATTCCCGCAGCTCTCTTCTAGATTAGGCGAAATGTCGGTCGCTAACGTCTCCATACCAGTGGCAATCCTCCTTTTCCTTATGATCTACCCCATCATGGTGCAGATAGACTTCGGTCAGGTCATAAGAGCCGGCAAAACACCAAAGCCAATCGCGGCTACCCTGATTGCCAACTGGGGGATTAAGCCCTTTACCATGGCAGCACTAGGCTCCCTATTCATGTTCGGCGTTTTCAGGAATTTTTTAACTCCTGATGTTGCTCAGTCCTATCAGGCGGGAATTATCCTCCTTGGTGTTGCCCCCTGCACCGCCATGGTTCTCATGTGGAGCTACCTGGCGAGGGGGAATATGGGACATACCCTGATAATGACGGCGATAAACTCACTCACCATGGTGGCTCTCTATGCGCCTCTAGCCCGGCTACTACTTGGTATCTCGGGGATTGTCGTGCCCTGGCAGACAATCGCCTTTTCCGTGGCAATTTACATCGTCGTCCCCCTGATAGCCGGTTATTTCACCCGGCGCCGGGCACTTGCCACAATGGGGATGGAAGTGTTTACCTTAAGGCTTGTCCCCAGACTGCGCATCGTATCAATTGTGGCTCTCCTCGCCACCCTGGTCATACTTTTTGCCATGCAGGGCAAAGTACTCGTCGAGCAACCAGCGGTGGTGGGAATGATCGCTGTTCCCATATTCATTAATATTCTTGTCGTTTTTGGTATTGCCTTTGGGATAGCCAAAGTGATGCGCCTACCCTATGAAGACGCAGCGCCGACTGCTATTATTGCCGGCAGCAATCACTTTGAGGTAGCCATAGCTGTAGCTATAACCCTCTTCGGTTTGAATTCTGGAGCTGCTCTAGCTACCGTAGTTGGAGTTCTAACAGAGGTTCCGTTTATGCTGTTCCTTGTATGGATCCTCCGAAGGACAAGAAGCTTCTTCTACCATGAGCCAAGTCCTGTTTATACTGACCCAAAATAAGTGAATCTAGGAAGGAGTAGAAGACGAGGCGAACCAGCTTTATTTTGATCTTGGTTTTGGCAGCCGCCCTGCTTACGAGCTGTCGGACTGATTTGGTTAAGGAAGTAGACCCTGTCCAGATTGAGGCTGTGGTGGGGGAGTACTACCAAGCCTTTAATAACTATGACCTTGAGCATATTGAGTCAGTTTTTGCTAAGAAGGACTGGCAAGAAGAGAAGGGCGAACTCAGCTCCTGGGTACGCACCGCAGAAAGCCTAGGCTTCAAATCAGAGTTTGTTTCAATAGCATCTATCAGGAATGACGGCGATTCTGTCTTAGCAACTGTGGAGGTAAACTCAGATTTGGGTTTGGGCCAGGATTTCGTTCGTCTGATAAGAGAGCGAGGTGGCTGGAAGATAGCCGAGGTGCTTACCAAGAAGGTTGGTCAGATTTGTCCACCAGAGGAAACGCCTTCCGGCCCGTCCTGCTGCCCACAATAGGCGTGACCACTATTATATATAACCTAATACTAACTATCGGAGGAAAATCGTAAACATGATGAGGAGGGCAAAATGAATATCAAAGTTCTGGGGCCTGGCTGTGCTAAATGCCACGAGCTAGATAAAAGGACCAGAGAGGTGGTTCAGGAACTGGGCTTAGATGCCAGTGTCGAGTATATTCAAGACCTTAATAAGATCATAGAGTACGGCATCTTGACTACACCGGGGCTGGTAGTGAACGGGAAGATGGTTTGCTCAGGACACTTACCCAGCAAGGATGAAATAACGAGACTCCTTACTTCAGCCGCAGACCAGGCAGAGAATGTATCATCCTAGTTTCAAGAGAAAAGGGAATCAACTGACTAGTTTAGGGAGTATTGCTATGAAACGAAGGCTAAAGACTCATTTAATGATAGTCAGCATCCTCATGACCTTGCTTATGACCGTGCCGCTACTCAGTTGCACAACTCAAGCGGTTTCAGAAGCGGAACCGGAAGCTCCTAATCCTCATGCCGCTCCGGCTACACCAGAAACACCAAACCCTCCAGCCGTTCCGTCATCACCAACTGAAACTGAGAACCCCACCTTACCAGAAATAACAGAGCCAGAAACCCCAGATGAAATACACCGGGTAGATGTGGTCTATTTTCACCGTACCAAGCAATGCTACTCCTGTGTATATGCCGAAGAACAGACACTCTACACATTAGAAAAGTATTTTGCTGATGAACTGAGGAGCGGTATGGTTACTTTTCAGTCGGTTGATGTTCAGAACCCCGATAATGCTGAAATTATCGAGAAATGCGGTGCCTATACTTCTCAGCTCTTTATCATTACGATTACAGATGACAGTGAGCATATTGAGCATGTTGAAGAGATATGGAAACTTATCGGAAAGGATGAGGATTTTTCCAACCTGGTAAAAGATAAAATACCCGACGCACTGGAAAGGGCGGGTTGATGGCTTTTGGCGGGCTAGTTTTTGAAGCTTCGGGCATTCTGGCTATGCCTGTAGTAGCTGCCTTTTCTTTAGGCCTGCTTACGGCGATAAGCCCCTGTCCTCTGGCCACAAATATCGCAGCTATAGCTTACATCAGTAACCGGGTCACCGAGCGCAGATATGCCATTTCGACCAGTGCCCTTTATACTTTGGGACGGATATTGGCATACTCTGTAATCGGCATACTGATCATCAGGGCTGGACTCGAAGTTCCCGTAGTAGCCATGTTTCTCCAATCTACCGGCGAGACAGTTCTGGGGCCAATCTTGATAGGGGTTGGGATTATTCTGCTCAATATCCACAGGATTCGCTTTGGCTCTGGAAATGTCAAGTTGTCCTCTTTAGGTGAAAGGGTAAGCCGCTGGGGTATGGTAGGGGGATTCTTGCTTGGCATTATTTTTGCTCTAGCATTTTGCCCCTATAGCGCCGTGTTATACTTCGGAGTCCTGATACCTCTGGCTTTGAAATCCAGCGGAGGCTTGGCACTACCCGCGGTTTTTGCTATTGGCACCGGGCTTCCGGTATTAGTATTTGGCATAGCATTATCCTTCGGAGTTACCCGGGTTTCTTCCTGGTTTGACAGGATCACTCGAGCCCAGACAATTATCCGCATCGTAACCTCATGGATTTTAATAGGGATTGGAATCTACTACGTTGCGTTGTTGATATAATCTGCTTATTAGAGGAAAATAAGGTAACAGTCAAACTCAAAGGAATTGGAAAGACATGAAGATGAAATTACTTAAAATTGCCCTACCATTTTTCATCCTGTCATTAACGGTTGCTACTATGTCGGTGGTGTTACTGACCGCAAAGCCAGTTGAGGCCGGCTGATGGTGCTCCGGTGGTGGGTCGTCAGTTCCGACGACCGAGGATGTCACTGTTGACGTAAATCCGAGCATCGGCGGTCAGGTTACCATAAACGGGGCAGTGCAATCAGACTACCCGGCAACTAAGATTGTTAATCAGGGCAAGCGCATCATCTTAGGGGCGGTACCGGTCCTTGGCTACAGCTTTGATCAGTGGTCGGGGGACTTAACCGGTAACGAGAATCCGGTTGAGGTAAAGGTCTATCACAATATGGTAATCACGGCTCATTTTCTGCCCTGTGGGCAGGAGATTGTCTCTGAGGATGAAACACTCAAGGTTACCATTCCTGAAGGCGCTACCCCTTTGGATATCTGGGGCGACCCGATTACCGAGCTGAATTTCATTATTGACGAAACGCCGCCAGTCCCACCGGAAAAGGCCAGCTTCATCGGTCCGGTTTACCGGCTGGAACCCGACGGGGCGACCTTTGGCCTGCCAATGGGCGTTATCTGGAACTATGACTCAAATATCCCGCCTGGCGTCTCTGAGAACACCCTGGTCATAGCCTATTATGATGAGGATGGTGACGAGTGGGTGGCTATATCATCAATCGCCGATACCGAAGCGAACCAGGTTACCGCGTCTGCACCCGCGGGACACCTCTTGGTTTTTGCTCTACTGGGTTATCCGCCGGCAAAACCAGCAGAATTTGTCTTAACCTCACTCAGTATCCACCCGGAGGAGGCAGACGCTGGCGACACAGTATTCATAACTGTCGCGATAGACAATACCGGCGAGCTGGAAGGCAGTCATACTGTTACCATTAAAGTAGATGGGGTGATAGAGAAGACTAAGGAGGTAACACTCACCGGTGGCACGGAGAGAGCAGTAGTCTTTACCACCTCCCGGCAGGATGCCGGCACTTACTTCATAGACGTTGATGGGCTTGAGGGTTCCTTTACGGTCAAGGAGCCGCCTGCTCCAGACACTACAGCCGAAGTACCTACGACGCCGGAACCGCCAGAAGCCAGCACCACTAATTGGTGGCTTATCGCCATTATCCTGGCAGCGGTGGCAGTTGCCATTGGGGTTCCTCTGGCACGCAGACGGCGCCGAAATTAACGACACGAGGTCTAAACAGGAGGGCACGAACGAGGAAGGTAATGAGATCGCGTAGAAGAAGGAAAAGGTTGCTTGTTAGGGTTACTCGGTGCTGCTTTGGCTCTTAGGTCCTGACAGTCGCGCTCCATATGATGGCGAGGACTAAGAACGCCCTGACTTTAGGCAAGCCAACAAAGAGTTTGGCACGAGTCGGAACTGCGGAGGGAAAAACAGGGATAAGGATACTAGAACAAAATATTACAAATTAGGAGGGCTAGAATGAAAGAAACACAAATAAAGAAGGCCGTGAGAGAAGGCTATGCAAAAATTGCAAAACAGAGAAAGTCTTGTTGCGGAGCTGGTGATTTGGCAGAGCACGTTAGCAAGCAGATAGGATACAGCGAAGAAGAGCTGGAGACAGTTCCACAAGGGGCAAATCTAGGATTGGGGTGTGGCAATCCTGTCGCTATGGCTTCCTTAAGAGAAGGAGAAATAGTACTTGATCTTGGTTCGGGTGCCGGATTCGATTGTTTTCTTGTTGCTAGGAAAGTTGGTAGGGAAGGGAAAGTCATTGGCATTGATATGACGCCGGAAATGATAGAAAAGGCAAGGGAGAATAATGAAAAGGGTAACTTTGGAAACGTTGAGTTCAGGCTAGGAGAAATTGAAAACCTACCGGTGGCGGATAATTTCGCTGATGTAGTGATCTCTAACTGCGTAATAAACCTCTCAACTGACAAACGAAGAGTTTTTGCAGAGGCGTTCCGAGTGCTTAAGCCAGGTGGCAGGATTATGGTGTCAGATATAGTTCTGCTACAGCCACTTCCCGATGCTATTAAGAGCTCAATTGAAGCTTATGTTGGCTGTATTGCTGGAGCGTCATCGAAAGAAGACTATATCGAAGCCATAAAGGCTGCAGGATTTAAAGATGTCGGGATAATTGACGAGACACCCTTTCCAATCGAGTGCATGGCTAACAACTCTGTGGCACAATCAATAACCAAAGATTTATCGGTGTCACATGATATGCTAAAAGACCTGGCTAGCTTGATTGTGAGCGTGAAGGTGTGCGCGGTAAAACCATAATCGTTGTGTATCCTTGACACCTGAGAGCTTTCTTTATAATGATATATTGGGCAATCGCCAGCGAAACAAGACCAGGCACATTATAAGGTACTAAAAGCTTATTTAGTGCAATTAGAGGAATAAAAAAAGGGGCTATCCCTGGTATCAGTGGGATAGCCCCTCAAATCGAAATTTAGCCCTTTTCTGGGCTTGGTGCAGGGAACTTGGTCTTATTGAGAACAAAAAAGGAATGGTCGGTTATGTCGGGCTACCCCTGAAATGGACATAAAAAAAGGCAAAAGAACCCCCTGCACTTCAGAGGCTCTTTTGCCTTGACTATTCACTTACGGGCCTTAATTGATTGTAAGCACTAGCTTGGCTCCTTCGCGAGCAAACAGATCCAATGGCTCGTTACTCAGTCCTCCCAGCGATAATCCCAGCTCTGCCATGGTTAATCGATTTCCCTTGTGATATCCTTTCTCCATCGGCATATCCTCCCTTTTTAATTAATGGGCCTCCCTGTAGGGTAGGATATACCGATTCCTTTTTTTGACCTTTCGAGACGCTACCTTCCAGGTAAGCGTAAGGCAGATTGTACGTGCCAACTGACAATATATAGACCTAACTATTGACAAATGTCCTCACATATTATATAATCCCATTTAGGTGCTATGTAAGATGAAACCTCTTTTGACATCAAACGGTAGCTAACAAAGTGTGATGGGGCAGCTTAAAGAAAAAGTTAAGGCACTGCGGCAGGCTAGAGGCTGGACACAGGAAGATCTGGCAAGGGAGATAGATGTCAGCCTCTCTACAGTGCAGCGCTGGGAGAAGGCAGATAGCAAACCTACTCGTCTTGCCCGACGAGAGCTCAGGAGACTCTTCAATGAGGCAGGGATTGGTGAGAGTTAGGGTGGCGAATGTAATTAAATCCAATAGACATTACCTAGGGAGATCAAATGATTATTGTTCAAACTCCTCTCCGGATTAGCTTCCTTGGGGGGGGGACTGATTTTGAGGATTTCTACATCAATTATGGAGGGGCTGTCTTGAGCACTACCGTCAATAAATGTATCTATATCATCGTTAAGAAAAGATTTGATGATCTTATCTGCGTTAATTATTCCAAACGTGAAACTGTAGAAAAGGTAGAGCATTTACAACACGAACTAATTAGGGAAGCGATGCACGTCGCAGGCGTAGACAAGGGAATAGAAATAACCACACTCGCCGATATCCCTAGTGAAGGTACTGGGCTTGGCTCATCCAGCAGCGTTACCGTGGGTCTACTTCATGCTCTTTTTTCGTATCGTGGTGAACTCAAGACAGCAGAAGCGTTAGCAAACGAGGCTTGCAATATAGAAATAGATGTCCTTGGAAAGCCTATTGGGAAGCAGGATCAATATATTGCCGCCTACGGAAATATGCGCTTCACTACTTTCAGTAAGAATGGCATAACTGTTGAACAGGTAATGCTTCCCCCCAGTGAAAAGAAAAGGCTAAACGATAACCTGCTCCTCTTTTATACGGGTATTACGCGACAGTCCAGCGAAATCCTATTTGAACAGAAGGCAAATATCAACCGCAAAATAGACGTGCTTATAAAATTAAGTGGCCTAGCATTTAAGGCAAAGGAATCAATACTCCGTAGAGACTTCGATCAGTTCGGCGAGATTATGCATCAAGGGTGGGAACTAAAAAAAGGACTTAACGACAAGATAAGTAACCCTAGAATTGATGAATTGTATGAAACTGCACGGAAGGCCGGGGCGCTTGGCGGTAAGATAACTGGGGCTGGTGGAGGTGGGTTCTTGCTGCTCTACTGCCCCCGAGATAAGAAAGACGCCGTTTATAAGGCTCTTGAAAACTATAGAGAATTACCTTTCGGCTTTGAAGATGATGGGAGTAAGGTCATCTTTAACTACAGGAGAAATGGATAAATGAAACAAAAACAAGACCCCAAACCACTTGAAACCTATATCTCGCAGGTTAAAACTACTCTGGGTGAACTCCCTATGGAAGAAATTGGGCGTGTCATTGGGGTGCTGAATGAGGCGAGGATGAGAGGAAGGAGGATCTACACCTTCGGCAACGGTGGCTCTGCGGCTACCGCCTCACATTTTGCCGGTGACCTTTTAAAGGGAGCAATTTGCCACGGAAAACCCCGAATTAGAGCGCAGGCACTTGTAGACAGCATGCCTGCCTTTTCTGCTTGGGCAAATGACACTGCCTACGATAAAGTATTTGCTGAGCAAATTGAGAGCTTTACTGTGCCCGGTGACGTAGTCATTGGCATTAGCGGCAGTGGAAATTCTCCCAATGTAATAAAGGGCGTGGAGACTGCTAAAAAAAAGGGGGCCTTTACCATTGGCTTTGTTGGCTTTGAAGGCGGAAAGCTTAAAGATGTCGTAGACCTCCCCATAATTGTTCCTTCTGAATCCATGGAACAGATAGAAGATATCCATCTCTTCCTCTGCCACCTGATAACCTGCTGTCTAAGAGGTGACAACAATAATTTACAAAATAGATAATGGACAAAGACACATGAATCAAATGTTGGAGGCATGAGAGAACCTTGGACCAGAAAAATAAGAGCAATATTCTAGTAACTGGCGGGGCAGGATACGTCGGTTCAATAGTCTCAGAAGAGCTATCGAAAAACGGTTACCAGGTTATTATTATGGATAATCTCCAGCAGGGACACAGAGAGGCAGTCCCCCGCGATGCCGAGTTTATTCACGGTGACATCTCTGACGCTCAAGCACTGGAGGAAGTGTTCAAGCAAAGCAACATTGATGCTGTGATGCATATGGCAGCGGAGACAGTAGTGGAACATTCTATAACTGAGCCGAAAAGATTTTTCCGCAGTAATGTGGTGGGAGGCGCAAATCTCCTTGATGCCATGCTGAACCACGATGTCAACAGACTTGTCTTTTCCTCCAGTGCCGCAGTCTATGGTGAGGCACGGAGCATCCCTATAGAAGAAGAAGACCCTCAAAATCCGCCCAACCCCTATGGAGAATCCAAGCTCATGTTCGAGCGCATACTGAAGTGGTACGAGAAAGCCTACGGCCTGAAATACATCTCCCTGAGATATTTCAACTGTGCCGGGGCAAGTAACCTCTTAGGGGAAGACCATCACCCGGAGACGCATCTCATTTCCAATGTACTCAGGGTGGCTCTGGATAGAGGTAATCCAGTTCTCATATTTGGTACTGATTATCCGACGAAGGATGGGACCTGCGTGCGGGATTATGTCCATGTACTGGATATTGCTCAGGCTCAGCTTCTGGCTTTGCAGAGACTTAGTGAAGCAGAGCTGTCTTCGGAGCAGGCCAGCAGAGTATACAACTTGGGCACCGGGGAAGGTTACTCGGTACTTGAGGTGATTGACGCGGCAAGGAGAATCACCAGAAATGAAATATTGGTCAGAGACTACCCTAGGCGTCGGGGAGACCCAGCAGTCCTCGTAGCAAGTTCAAAGCGGGCAAGGCAGGAATTAGGCTGGCGACCTAAATTCCAAGACCTTGATTCAATAATCAGAAGCGCTTGGAATTGGATGAGCACGCATCCGAATGGCTATGAACAGTGATATTGAAAGGCAATGTCAATATTCAAAAGATAAATGATGATACGAAATCGGAAGGGCTAAGATAAAAGGTGAGTAGCAGAGCTGTATTTCTGGATAGAGATGGCACCATCGCCAAAGACGTCCACTATTGCAGCCGAGTGGAAGACTTTCAGATTCTGCCCACGGTTCCGGAGGCTATAAGGCTTTTCAATGAAGCCGGTTTTAAGGTTATTGTCATCACCAACCAGTCAGGAATTGCCCGAGGTTATTTCACTGAGGAGACGCTGGCGCGAATTCATCAAAAAATGAAAGACGAACTGAGTAAATATGGTGCCCGAGTTGATGAGACCTACTATTGTCCACATCACCCTGATGAGAGCTGCGAGTGCCGGAAGCCAAAGACAGCGCTTTTCCACAGGGCAGCAAAAGAACATGATATTGATCTTAGAAACTCCTATATGATTGGTGACATGCAGATGGATATAGACGCTGGTAAGGTTATCTCGTGCAAGACCATCTTAGTAGCCACCGGGCCTGCGGCACCCGACCCTAATTCCCAGTGCCCAGCGAGCTTGCCAGACTACACAGCGGCCAGTCTCTTGGAAACAGCACAATGGATTACCTCAAAGCAAAGGCTATTAAGTGTAGTTATTCCGGTCAAAGATGAGGCAAGGCATATTGGTGATCTTATTTCCAGAATCGGGGAGAGTTTAAATAGTCATCCTTACGAGGTAATTGTAGTTGACGATGGCTCTAGAGATAAAACAAGTTGGGTAGCCCGAAAGAATGGAGCAACAGTAATTATGCATGATGGGAATCTGGGCAAAGGCGCCGCTATGAAAACTGGGGTACGAAACGCTTCTGGAGACATATTTGTTTTCCTCGATGGTGATGGTGCCCATGAACCGCAGGATATACCAAGAGTAATTGCACCAATTCTAGAGGGGAAAGCCGGCCTCGTTATCGGGTCACGAACTTTACCCCAGTCCAGAGTCACCACCTCTCCTCTTACCAGAAGACTCACCAATAATATGGCTTCTCTTATCATATCGGTTACAATTTCCTTCCTCTTGCCCTTGGCAGTCCTGACTAACCGTGTAGGTCAATTGCTCAAGCTAACCCGAAGAAATGGGGCAACTCTACCAACCAAACCGAAATACATCAAGATAACCGATTGCACCAGTGGTTTCAGAGCTATAATCAGCCAGGGATGGCAAAGTCAAACTCTAATATCTCAGCGGTTTGAAATAGAGACTGAGATGATATATGAAGCAGTGAAAAAAGGCCTTGTGGTCATGGAAGTACCGATAGGTTGCAACTGGGATAAACGACTTTCCAGGCTTTCTATCTTCGGTGATGGTTTCAGGACTCTGAAGCTATTGTCACGGAAGCTCCTGAACGATGTTAGAGGAACACAAATAGAAAGAGCAAAGGAGGACTGAATAATGGAGCGAATATTAGTTACTGGAGGCGGAGGATTTATCGGGAGCCATCTAGCGAGACACCTCTATCAACAGGGACACTTCGTCAGGTGTGCCGACATTAAATACGATGATTATATCAAAGAGGATTATTGTAACGAGAAGTGCCTGTTGGACCTGCGGATACTGGACAATTGCCTTAAGGCTACTGAGGAAATTGATGAAGTCTACAATCTGGCTGCCAACATGGGTGGTATAGGCTTTATTACCTCGGTGAACGCCGATGTAATGCACGACAACGTCTTGATAAATACCTACATGCTGGAAGCTTGCCGCCTGAATAAAATCAAGAGGTTCCTTTTCAGTTCAAGTGCCTGTATCTATCCGAACTACAAACAAACGGTAGCCGAAGTACCCGGCTTGAAGGAAGAGGATGCTATGCCGGCAGACCCGAATGAAGCCTATGGCTGGGAAAAATTGTTCACTGAGATTATGGCGCAGGCTTACCAGACTGACTACAATGTAGATATTAGAATTACGAGGTATCACAATATATATGGGCCAGAGGGAACCTATAGAGGTGGCAAGGAGAAAGCTCCAGCAGCCCTGTGTCGCAAAGTGACTGAAGCATCAGACCCGGGCACCATAGAAATCTGGGGTGACGGTACGGCAACACGCTCCTTCTGTTACATTGATGACTGTGTCAGGGGAACGGTAATGCTGATGGAATCTGATTATGATAAACCTATCAACATTGGTTCAGACAGGTTAATCTCAGTGGAAGAACTGACTGATATGATTATTAAGATATCTGGTAAGAAGATAGAGAAGACCCACAACCTATCTGCACCGGAAGGCGTTAAAGGCAGGAATGCAGACCTGACCCTGGTGAAGAAAACTTTGGGTTGGGAGCCTCAGGTCAGCCTTGAGGAGGGAATGGCAAAGACCTACCAGTGGATAAAAACCATGGTTGAGGAGGATAAACCGGTAGACCAGCGTGCCGGCGTAAAAACCAGTTAAATTTCTAAGAAACAGAGGTATTTTACCGTGAATCAAAGACAGATTGCACAGAGGGGGTTACAAAACTATTAAGTGGTATTTTAGTATTGTACTAGCATAGATAAACTTCTTTTAGAATGTTAACTAATTAAGGTGGCGGGACCTTGAAACTTTTATCACGAAAACTTCTCGACGATATTAGAGGAACGTAATTTGAGTACCAATAACTATACCATCCTCAATAGTCCGGCACTAAGGCACATAAAAATAGCTTGCCTGACACTTGATGTTGAGAAAGACTATGGAGATTTGCTTGATCAACCAAGCTATGAAGGCGTCGAGCATATCCCCGAGTTGGTGAGCTTCTTTAGGCAAAAACAAATTCCCTTGACCTGTTTTATTCAAGGTTCGCTTTTTGAGACACATTCAGACAAGATAGGCCTATTGACAGAACTTGATACGGAACTTGAACTTCACTCCTACTCGCATCCAAGGCCTAGGCAAACGGACACCAGGATTGAAGTCGAGAAAGGCAAAGAGGCATATCAGAAATTCCTAGGCAAAGAGCCACTGGGATATCGCTCACCCTTGGGTGTTGTTAATGATGGGGACTACCAAGTACTGGTCGACAACGGCTTTAAATTTGATTCAAGTGTCTTCCCATCCTTGCGCCCCGGTACTTTCAATAATCTGAGCAAACCGAACAAACCATTTTATGTAAACACCCCACGCATTATTGAATTCCCCTTTACGGTATTCTCGGAGGTCATCAGAATTCCAATCGCCTTGAGTTACATCAAACTGCTTGGTAAACCCTACTTTTACCTCCTGAAAGCCTGTAATCTTCCAGGACTGATTGTGTTTGATTTTCATCTCCATGACCTTTTTAAACTTAATTCAGCAGATAAGATACCCATGAATAAACATTCCCTTCCCTACCGCTTGATATTCAGGAGAATATATCAGAAATACCAGGATGGGTTGAATATCCTTGATAAGCTAATTACTATACTGGAAGAGAAAGGATATAGTTTCCAGAAATTAATAGATGTTTATGAGGCAGTATCCAAATGAAAGCAGTAATAGTAACGCAAGAGGAACCCTTTTATATACCACTGTTTTTAGGCAAGGTGCTTGCTGAATATGAAAGGGTTCATGGCATAATCGTTTTGCCTTGGACACTAAAAGGTTTTAACCTTTTCTCGTACATTAAGAGATTGTACGATGTTTTTGGGCTAAAGGATTTTATTGCTTATGGTGTCTTATTCATATATTATAGGCTTCTTGACCAGATGAGCCGATGGAAACAATTCGGTCGTTATTACTCTGTCAAGAGTGCCGCTAGAAGTAATTCCATCCCTCTTTATCAACTGAAGAATATCAATTCCCCGGAGTCTTTGAACTGTCTTAAAGCTCTGGAGCCAGAAGTCATTATCTCCGTAGCCAGTTCCCAGAAATTCAAGGAAAAGGCAATCAACTCGGCCAAACATACCATTAACATCCATGCTGCTTTACTTCCTCAGTATCAGGGGATGATGCCTAGCTTCTGGGTTTGTGCCAAAGGAGAAGGCAAAACTGGGGTTACCGTACATTATATGAACGAATGCATAGACAAGGGAAATATTATCCTGCAAGAGACCATTGATATTTCTCGCTATGATACACTCCACTCACTGCAAACCAAGGTGGCAAATGTAGGAGGAGTCACATTACTAAATGCGCTTAAGAAAATCGAAAATGATGATGGTACCGGAATCCCGCCTCAAGGGGAAGGGAGTTACTACTCTTTTCCTACCAAAGAAGCCGCTAGAGAGTTTAGAGACCGCGGCAGAAAGTTCATTTAGATTAAAGTACACTAACTATGTTGAAATGCTGTTTAGGAAAATCAAGGAGGAATGAAGAATGGTACGAATACTAGTTACCGGTGGCGGAGGATTCATCAGGAGTCATCTAGTAAGACACTTATATCAGCAGGAACACTTTGTGAAGGTCGCGGATATTAAGTAAGATGAAGATTCTGGTTTGGATATCAACATTGGACCTGAAGCTAAAGATTGGCTGTGTACCAGCCTGGTGGCAGCTATTGAAGGCTTTGCACGAGACTGGAAATGAGGTTATCGTTACTCCGTACCTTGGCAGGCCAGTGGAGAGTCTCTGGTGGAGAACTTATCCTAATCCAAACGCCTTGGAAAGCACAATTTTCAATAGATTCCTGGATTGGCGGAAGAAGAGAGGCGTATCACCAAGTAAGAAGACTATCCTTTCACCTGTTTTTAAGGGGCTGATAGACCATTATATTAGACCGAGGTGGGCCAAGCATCTCCTAAGTATATTGGAGAGAGAGGACGCAATTGATGCTGTTTTCTTCCTCGGTATCCCGATAAACCATGTGACTGGCATAGCTTCCAAGATTAGAGAAACATATAAGATACCTGTAGTAGCCTATGATGGTGATATGCCTACCATATTACCGAAGTATTCTGTCAGCAGAGGCTTCAAGTTTGATTACTACCAGGGGGCAGACCTTTCTGAATACGATGCCTTTTTCACCAACTCCGAGGGGTGCATTCCCGACCTGGAAGCGATGGGAGCTAAAAATGTTCATCCTCTACATTACGGTATAGACCCGGAATTATGCTCCCCGGTAGATGCTGAGAAGGACATAGACGTTTCTTTCTTTGGCTACGGGAGCGAGTTTCGTGAGGAATGGATGGAGAAGCTTATCACAGTCCCCAGTCAGAAAATGTCAGGAGTGAATTTCGCCGTCGCTGGGGGGCACTTCGGTATTGATCTGGGCAAGGCAAAGATGCTGGGCGACCTTTCATACAGTGCCTGGAGGGAATTTGCCTGCCGGAGTAAAATAAACCTCAATATCACACGCTGGTCGCACACAAATATTTACGCCTCTTCAACATCAAGACCTTTTGAGCTGGCAGCTTATGGAGCCTGCATCGTTTCACAGCCATATAACGGGCTGGAGAAATGGTTTGATATTGGCAAAGAGCTCTACGTGGTCAACAGTGAAGATGAGGCAGTAGAAACCTACCAACGCCTGCTTGATAATCCCGAAGAAAGAGAGGAAACAGGTAGAAGAGCCAGAGAGAGGCTCTTTAAAAAGCATACTTTTAAACACAGAGCCACCGAACTGGTGGATATTATAAAGAACATTAAGGTATGAAAGGGAATGTTTCGGTAGTAGAAATATGCGTGCCATGATTTTAGCGGCTGGTGAGGGGACCAGGATACGCAGCATCAATAAGGACACGGCTAAGGTGCTTTTGCCCGTGAATGGGGTCTCGCTCCTAGAACACACCCTTCTCTGGCTAAGTAAAAATAGCATTAGTGAGGTAGCCATCAACCTGCATCATCTGGGCAAACAGGTAGAGGAGTTTGTAGGAAATGGTACTGCCTGCGGGGTGCAGGTAATCTACTCTAAAGAAGAGGTTCTGCTCGGCACGGCTGGAGGCGCGAAACGGATGGAGACCTTTCTCAGTGACCCCTTTCTGGCCGTCTATGGGGATGTGTTGACTAATATTGATATAAAGCCAATGGAGAATTTACATGAAGCTACGAAGGCGTCAGTCACCATGGTAGTTTGCCCGATTAATGAGCGCCAGGATGTTGGTGTGGTGCAAATTAACGAACAAGGTCGTGTTAAAGCTTTCTCAGAAAAACCTTCAGCCATTGGTGGAGAAACCCCATTTTTGTCAGGGGGCATCTACATCATAAATAAGGAAGTCTTGAGACTTATCCCCGCATGTAGGTACTACGACTTTAGCTCAGACCTTTTTCCAATCCTGATGGCTAAGGGATATGCTGTATTCGGCTATCGTATGGAAGAAAGTGAGTATCTGCTGGATATCGGTACTCCAGAGCGTTACCAGCAGGTAAATCGTGATGCTGAAGCTGGTATTATAGAAATTCTGAGGCGATAATTCCAGATTCAAGTTATATTGTGAGGTCATAGAAGACAGATGCGCAATGAAGCCGTAAATGTAGGGGTTGTCGGCTTAGGATACTGGGGTCCAAACTTAGTAAGAAACTTTGCCCAGACGAATCACGGCAAGGTTACCTGGGTCTGTGATTCTGTGCCGCAGCATTGTGAGCGCACGCAGAAGCTTAGCCCATGGGTTAAAACCACCAGTAACTACGAGGAGATGCTCAGCGCCACAGACATAGACGCGGTGGCTATTGCCACTCCCCCTCGGCAACACTACCAGATGACGAAAACTGCTCTGGAGCATGGTAAACACGTGTTAGTGGCCAAGCCAATGAGTGAAACATCGGAAGAAGCACAGACACTGGTCAATCTTTCACGTAAAACTGGCCTGGTGTTGATGGTAGACCACACCTTTATCTACTCCAGCAGTGTCCGTAAGCTGAAACAATTCATCTCTGAGGGGACACTGGGGGATATTTATTTCTTTGATTCGGTTCGGGTCAATCCCTGGCTGAGCATAACGGGACCGGAAATCAGTGTCGTCCGGGATTTAGCATCTCACGATATGTCTATCATGGTCTACCTCTTTGAGAGTGCTCCCATCATCACTTCCCTTATTACCAGAGATGATGGCAGCGGACTGGTCGGTCTTGCTTATGTTGGACTTGATGTCGACAATCGGGTGCTAGGGCATATTTTCGTTAACAGGCTGTCACCATTGAAGATCAGACGGACCATGGTGGGAGGGGCTAAAGGACTTGTTATCTACGATGATACCGAGATTTCAGATAAGGTGAAACTCTACGAACAAACATTCCAGTTTAACACTGCCGTAGAAAATCCGCAGACCCCCACCAACAGGCTCGGCGGGGTGTATATACCTGCCCTGGAGCAGTATGAACCGCTGTATGCAGAAACACAGCATTTTATTGACTCAATTCTTGAGCAGACGGTACCTGTTACCGATGGTGAATTTGGGCTAAAGGTCGTGCAGTTACTGGAACAATGTGAGGAGATGGCACGAGTGCAATTTAAAGGAGAATCCTCGTGATAAGGGAAGACGTCCGTTTGGGACAGAATGTGCTTATCTTCCACCCTGATTTAGTGAACCTCTACGACTGCGAAATTGGAGACAATACTAAGATTGGTGCCTTTGTTGAGATACGCGCCCAAGTAAAGATAGGCAAGAACTGTAAAATACAGGCTTTTGCCTTTATACCAGAAGGGGTGACTATCGAGGATGAGGTTTTTGTCGGACCTCACGTCTGCTTTACCAACGACCGTTATCCGAAAGCTACAACAGAGGGGCGGCTAACCGAGTTGGGTAAAGACTGGCAGTTCGAACAAACACTGGTAAAACGTGGTGCCAGTATCGGAGCTAGTAGCACGCTTCTTTCCGGTATCACCATCGGCGAGGGGGCTCTGATTGCGGCCGGTAGCATGGTTACCCGCGACGTGAAACCACATACACTCGTGGCTGGAAATCCCGCCAGACCAGTACGGAGGGTGAAAGTAGATAATGGGTGAACGAAGCTTCATTCCTCTGGTAGACTTGAAACGACAGTATCAGGCTATTCGACATGAAGTACTGCCCAAGATTGAGGAAGTAGTGGCCAGCGGCAACTTCATCGGGGGCAGTGAAGTGCAACGCTTTGAGGAAGAATTTGCCGCGTTCTGTGGGACTCGATTTGCCGCCGGGCTGGCATCGGGCACAGCGGCTCTATATCTACTCCTTAAGGCTTTTGGGATTGGCCCGGGAGATGAAGTAGTTACCACATCTCATACCTTCTTTGCCACCGTGACCGCAATCCTTACAGTGGGGGCTAAGCCTGTTCTGGTGGATATTGCCCCTGAGACGTATAACATTGACACCACCCAAATAGAATCAGTTCTTACTCAAAAGACCCGGGCTATCATCCCGGTACATCTCTATGGGCAACCAGCAGATATGGACCCCGTTTTAGAAATAGCCCAAAAGCACAATCTCACGGTCATTGAAGATGCCTGCCAGGCTCATGGAGCATTATATAAAAATAGGAAAGCGGGAACCCTGGGCCACGCAGCAGCATTCAGTTTTTACCCGGCCAAGAACCTAGGGGCATATGGTGATGCCGGCGCCGTGGTCACAAATGACGAAAGGATACAGGAGCAAGTCAAGGCACTACGAGAACACGGCATGTTCAGACGATACTATCATGATATACTGGGTGACACACTGCGCCTTGATGCCCTCCAGGCAGCTATTCTTCGCCTGAAGCTACCACACCTGGAAGCCTGGAATGAGGCACGCCGTAGATGTGCTCAGTTATATTCCAAACTATTGGAAAGCTTGGAAGAGTCCGGCCTGGTCATTACCCCGAAAGAACAGCCGTGGGTGAAACACGTTTATCACCTGTATGTCATCCGGGTCAGCCCTGAAATGCGTGACCCATTACTCGAACATTTGAGGAGTCATAACATTGGGCCTCAGGTGCACTACCCGGTGCCAATTCACCGACAAAAAGCATATTCTGAGCTCGGCTACGAAGATATGCCTTTACTCCGAAGTGAGGAGATTGCTAACAGCATTATCAGCCTTCCGTTATTCCCCGAACTCACCGAGTCAGAAATCCAAGCCGTGGCCCAATGTATTGAGTCCTTCTTTAGAAGCTAGAGGTAACATGATGAAAATATGCGCTATTGATGCCGATCTGCACCAGTATAACGTGCACCTGCAACCACAGCGTTATATTCACGCAGTGTGCCAATGGCTGATTGAGGCTGGAGAGGAAGCCATGATTATTTCAGATGGTTATCCTTCGTTACCAGCCCAGGACAGCATCAAGGGAGTCCCTGTGCAGCGTATCAATCATGTCCGATTTTCACCAGTAACAGGCAATCAGCCATTAATCAATTCCATATCATCATATAAGCCGGATATTATCCTGTGGAATGTAGGACTAACCAGTCTGTTGTACCTGCGGTTGGGCAACAAGATTCCGGCCCCAGTAATTGGTATCCTTTCCAGTCCTATTTATTCCCTTAGGGAAGTATTGGCAACCGGGTACGGTGAACTGGCACGCTATTTTATCTCTTTTCTCCCTCACCTGGTGGGGGCCCTGCTGCCACAACCCTGCCCCAGGTGGTTGTTTGATACCCGTGGTTTTGAACGACTCATAACGATGACTCACCTGACAGGCAACCGTCTTACCAGATTGGGTGTCCCGGAGCAGATAATTGAAGTGGTGCCGCCAGGTGTTGATGAAGTGTTTCACAATACCACCCAGAAGGACCTTTCTCAGGCTCAGGCACTTCGGCAAAAACTCGGCATAAGTCAGAATGATTTCATGGTGCTCTATGCCGGAAGCCCTGAGTTCTATCGGGGACTCAGTGATTTAATCAAAGCGATACTACTTGTGACCAGACAGGTGCCCAACCTGAAACTTGTTGTTTTATCAAGGCCCACCGGTAAAAAGTCCGTATCTGCCCAGAGAGCCGCCCAGAAGCTATCTAAATCTCTCAAAATTGATAAACAGGTGAGCTTCGTCTCTAACTTCCTGCCTCCAGAAGAGATAGTCCATTATATGCATGCCGCTAACACCATGGTGCTCCCTTTCAGATTGGTGGCTTCCGGGGTGCCAATTGCACTGCTCGAAGCGTTGGCTGCCGGGACTCCCATGATTGTTACCCGAGTGGCTGGGATAGATGAATTCGTCAACGATGATGAAGGGTTTGTGGTGCCCCCACACTCACCCCAGGCTCTGATGAATGCCATAACGAATTCTGTTACCCGGCGGCAGGGGAAGAAAAAAGTACGGGGGAAGAATTCCAAAATCCTCTCGTGGGCACAGGTGGGGCAAAGAATGCACGAAATTATACTCTCGGTGTTGAAATGAATCTCACCACGGCAAGATGCGGGGTATTCTCGCTAGGTTTTATAAATCGGCGTACCGCAATCAATCTTTAGGATTATGTAATAAAGTTTGGACAGGGTATCATGAAATGGCCATCACTTATCTGTCTCATCGGCACGGACGGAACGGGAAAGACTACTCAGGCCCGTACTTTGGTTAAAGAAATTCGGAGTGATAATAAAAAATGCGTCTACCGCTGGCTGCACTACGCACGTTTAGTATCACTACCTCTGCTGGTGTACGCACGATTGCGAGGTCTCAGTAAATACAAGATGGTAACGGGACAAAAATATGGTTCTTGGGAGTTCAAACGCTCCTTTCTCCTCTGTCATGTGCTTCCCTGGCTCATGCTGGTTGACGCTTTTCTCTTTAACCTGATTAAGATTCGCCTGCCGTTGTTATTAGGATATACGGTGGTGGTTGATAGGTATATCCATGATATTCTGGTTGACATCATGCTGGGAACAGAACAGCCATATCTTCACCGTCAAGCGGTGGGGCGGTTGTTTCTGAGACTAGTCCCCCGGAGCTCTTCTGTTGTGCTTCTTGATGTTGATATTGAAAAACTCAGGATACGCCGGGATGACCTAAGGCATGATGAAAACTTGGAACGGCGCGGTAAACACTACAACCGGATAGCACAGGATACAGGAATACCTGTTATCAAGTCAGAGGATACCAGGAATGAAGTGCATGTTAGAATTGTAGCTGCCATCCTGTCCTCCCCAGGTGATGTATGAAAGTATGTCTTGTGGCGACTCACGGTGGTCATATGAGTGAGTTATTAGAATTACTACCAGCATTTGAAGGTCACGATCTTATGCTGGTGACTCATCGCAGCAGTCGTGACAATGAACTGAAATGCTTCGGCAAGGCGTATTTTACACCAGTCGGTTTTACCAGTATCGGACTCTTATCCGGAATAATGTTCCGCAATGTTGTACTCATGTGGATATTCTTGGGGTTCAGTATCCTGGCAATCTTTCCCTGGACCCTGTATGCCTTACTACGAGAGAAACCCCGCCTAATTGTAAGTACGGGAGCCGAGGTTGCCATACCCTTTTTCCTGCTGGGGCAATTACTCCGGATGCGGACAATCTACATTGAAGGGTTTGCCCGCGTTGTCTCAGCATCAAGGACAAGCAAAATACTGTACCCGTTCTCTGACGTTTTCCTAGTTCAATGGGAAGAGCTACTGAATGCCTACGGGCCCAAGGCTGAATACGGAGGTTCAGTACTTTGATTCTGGTTACTGTCGGGACTCATTATCAGAGTTTCTCCCGGCTGGTTCAAAAAATGGATGAAATTGCTGCTGGGTTCTCTGAAGAAGTGATTATCCAACGAGGCCACACCAAGTATCAGCCGAAGTATGCCACTGCCTATGATTTCGTGGATGCGGCTACTTACGCCCGACTTCTACAGGAAGCACGGGTGTTTGTTACCCATGATGGGGCCGGTGCTATGATGGCTGGCATTAATGCTAACAAACCGACCATTGTAATTCCACGACTGCAACATTTTGGTGAAATGCTTTATACAAATAAAGCTGAGCTGGCTAAGAAGCTTGAGAGCATGGGTTTGCTCCGCCTCATCTATGATGTTGATGAAATTCCACCTGCTCTGAAGACCATCGAGCAAGAGACTGCTGGTAGAAGCAAATGGGTCAGCCGGAAGTCGGAGCTTATAGAAAGGCTCAAGACCTGCCTGGCACGATTTGCCGGGGGAGTGGAGGTGGCACGTTGAACGTTTGTGTCCTCACTTCTCTGGGAGATCTCAATGCTGGTGGTATTGCCAACCACGCATTTCGCATTGCCAAATCCCTCTCCAAGCGTGGGCACCACTTTACTATAATTACCCGTGGCAGCTGGAGTCACCATGTCAAAGAGGAAATCGACGGGATTCAAGTCATCCGCGTGCGATTCCTCCCATTGTATCCATTTCACGTATCATTTCATGGCTGGTTTGTTAATGGCTTATTAAAAGCACTACAAAAAGATTTCGACATCATTCACGCGCACTCTCCCCTGATTCCGGTACCCTCTGGAGAATTACCAATAATGACAACAGTCCACACGCCGATGAGGTCTGAGGCACAACATATTCATGGATTCTCTCCTTATCCAATCGCCGTTCAGCTACAGATAAGGGTTGTATCTCGCCTCGAAGAAAGACTTTTTCAACGCTCTGGACGCATTGGCGTGGTTGCAAGTTCTGTCATAGCCGAGTTAGCAAGTTACGGAGTGTCTCCAGACAAGGCAGATTGGTTGGGAACCGGAGTTGACCATGAGATATTCGTCCCTTCACGAAACACATCCTCCCTAGATCCGTACGTGCTTTATTCTGGAAGGCTCTTAGAGCGTAAGGGTTTACCGGTACTGCTACAGGCAGCTGCAATGGTCTGTAAGGAAGATCGTAAAGTAAAATTTGTGTTGCTGGGAGATGGCCCTATGAAGCAGTACCTAGAAAGGGAGTCTGTAAAACTGGGTCTTCAGAACCGCTTCATGTGCATAGGGCACATCCCTTTTCGGACTCGCCAGCAAGAGCTGGTCGAATTCTACCAGTACGCCACCATTTACGTGCAACCGTCTCTTTATGAGGGGCTACCGGCAACAATACTGGAAGCAATGGCATGCGGCAAGCCCGTAGTTGCTACGGCAGTCAGTGGACACCTTGACGTAATAAACAACGGAGCCAATGGGTTACTCGTTCCACCAAACAACCCTCAGGCTTTAGCTGAGTCTCTGCTTAAACTGCTGCAGGACGACTCATTGAGGCATACTCTGGGTCAAGCAGCACGCGATACCATAGAGGAGAGGTTCACCTGGGGCGCCGTAGCTGAACGGACCTTTCAATGCTATGAGAAGGCAATAGAACAATAACCGGAGGAGGAGCAATGAAAAGATTTGACGCCATAAACTACTCCAAAGAATTTCTTGATGAATTAGCCAAGTGGTTCCTAACTGTTTCGGAGCATCCTGACCCGTATAAATGTTTACCCCTTCAAATCAAAAGGGAATTTACTGTTCTCGACCGCAGAAGGGAAATGCCCCTCGCCATAATAAAGCGTTACATTTCTCTTTCAGAGGCCAAGGTCCTGGATGCTGGCTGTGGAACCGGACGTAGCTCAGTACTCTTCGCTGAGGAGGGGGCAAAAGTCATAGGAATCGATTATGACTCAAAAGCACTCAAAGTTGCTCTCAGCCGTTGCAAAGAACACGATGTCATGGCTGAGTTTCAAGTAGGAAATGTTGAAGAGTTACCCTTTTCGGAAGGCACCTTTGATGTAGTCATATTTCACAATGTGCTGGAGCATGTACCCCGTTCAGACCAGCCCAAGACCATTCAGGGCATGTTGCGTGTGCTCAGAGAAGGCGGAGTGTTATTTATCCAGACTCCCAACAGGCTAAGCCCCTGGGACATTCACACCTCCCAGTTGCCACTTCTTCACTGGCTTCCCCGCCGAATTAGCCGCCAGGTGGAGCGAATTGGCATAATGGCTCCGCGTGAAGACCTCGTATCCTATAAAGAGATTATTAACGCGCTCAGGGGAGCAGGAACTTTCGAAGTGCTCAATCACTGCGATGTATGGGAAAATCTCTCTGACTACCGGCAGAACTGGACTAATTACACGAACAAATTCGGATTTCTATCCGATTTGTATTTTAGACTGGTCCCGCTCGCCTATATCACGTCGCGGATATTCCGGTTCGAGTTAAATAAGTGGCTTCCTAACCTGAATTTGTTCTTCCGCAAGGGCTAGCTGGGCAGCGAGCGTGAGGCAGCAACATATACCATTGAATAAAAATTTACTTGGGATAGTGTATCATGACCAGCCTTTTAGGCTTATCAGAAAGTAATATGATACTACAGTCGTCCAATTCAGATGAAGATGGGTGAAATTAAAGAGCTGAGAAACAAGATACAAGCCCTTCTAGCGATAATTCTACGTCCGCTCTACGTTAATGCCTTGTATATCTGGCTTAATAACATCATATTGGCATTGACAGGGTTCCTATTTTGGATTTTTGCCGCCCGGGGATTCTCAACCGAGCATATGGGATTAGCAACGGCAATAGTCTCCGCACTAATTTTGATTAATCGCTTATGTTACCTGGGGCTTGGTATAAGCATAGTGCGTTTCCTCCCAGAGAGCAAGGATGGTGGCATCAAGTTAATTAACTTTTCCGTATTGGTGGCGGGAGCATCAGCGCTGGTGGCATCCATCATATTCTTGGCTGGAATTCACATCTGGTCACCGGCGCTACAGTTCCTTCGGGCAGAACCACTCTGCATTGTCCTATTTGTTGCTTTTGCCGTAGCCTTATCCGTCTCAGCCATCCAGGATCAGACCCTCGTTGGTCTGAGGAAGCCTAAATATATGCTCATAAAGAATGGGGTGTTGGGAGCGGTGCGCATTACACTGATAAGGATATTAATAAGCTTACAGCAACCTTTTACGATTGTTTCGGCTCACTTGGCACCAGTTTTTTTAGGGGTTGCCCTAATGACTGGCTGGTTCCTGCGGAGAGCGATGCCATCCTATCGGCTATCTCTACCTCGCAAATTTAGTTTACCCCCGGGCTTCAGGTCCTTTACCTTCACCAACCACACTTTATTCCTCCTCCTGTATGCGCCCGCCTCTTTATTCCCGATTATCCTCCTTAACACCGTTGGCACTGATGCTTCAGCTTATTTTTTTGTAGCTTGGTCTACTACAGTGCCTCTTATGTCGGTCGGCCTCGCTCTGGCGATGTCGCTCCTTAGCGAAGGTTCAGCGAACACAGTTAGCTTACACTCGAACTTAAAGAGGGCCCTTATTGGTGGTGGAGTCGTGGTTGGAATTGGTGTCGCAGTCTTTACAGCTCTACCAGAGTTGCCGCTGTCGTTGTTCGGGAAAGCGTACGTGATGGAGGCTGTTCAGCCACTAAGGATACTGGCGATAGCTACCGTATTTAGCCTCTTTACCAATATTTACATCGCTGTCGCACAGATAAAGAAGCAATTGAGGGAGCTTCTCATTATCGCTGCTATCATTTTCAGTATTAGTTGTGTCAGTGGATATTTCCTGAGCCTGCGGATGGGGGCACTGGGTCCAGCGATAGGCTGGCTGTTGAGTCAAATTGTCAGTGCTGCGTACAGTGGAATACGGCTTTATAAGGATCGACTCATATCTTTGAAGAAGTTAAATGGCTACCAGAGGGAGAACCGTGCTTCGTAGAATCACCAAGCCTGTGCTGATTAGCATCCTCTCGGCAGTCCTGCTGCTACCTGGGTTGCTATATTCCTTTGCCCGATCAGCCAATCCTTTTGTGTACTACCGTGTAGCCCGAGCTGAGTTTTTCGCTACCGCCGGGCACTTGTTTCCCGTGCATGTTGGTACCGTTGAGTATCACCCATTCCGGCTTGGAACCGAACTTCTTATTGCCACTATGAGTCGGGTCACTGCTCTACCCGTGGAGACAATCCAGTACTTTCCATTGGGAGCGGTCTTCATCATACTTGCCTATCTGGCTCTGACCAAGAGGGTAACAGGAAACCTTCTCCTGGCTTACCTTGTCACCTTCAGCATTGCCTTTGATGGCATGATGGCACAGAGCTATGATACTGCCTTCATCTGGTCTGGGGTACAGGGGATTACTGTATTGGCTATATTAGCTGTATTCTTGTGTCTCGAGTTACATCAGATTGGTCCTTTAATCGTGCTTCTGGTCATTTTTGGGGGCCTTTTTACTCTTCATATAGTACCGGTGTTCTGGATAATTCTGCTAGGATGTGGGCTTGCTCTTTTAGTATTATTCAGACGGGTCGTCACCAGGAAGTCACAATCTAAACTGACAGCCCCTTACTATTTGATATTAGCCTTCTTAGTTATGGAGTTAGCTTCTGATGACTCTTTCTATATCAACGTAAAGCATTTTGCCCGGGGGGGCTACGCTGAAGACTTTTTGACTGTCTTTCTCCCGAGTATTTTTCAGAAGCTATTTGGGCAACAAGTCCAAGGGCAGTATCTATTCGCTTCTCCCATCAATCCTGTCACAGCCTGGGCAAGTCTTATCAAACCAGTGATAGTTATCATTCCTATAGGAATCTACTTCCTTATACGTGGTGTGAAGCTGGTAAAGCTTTCACCGCGCCGATGGCCCAGCCTGGATCCGCACACCGCTATGCTACTAGCTATTACCTTTGTCGGCGTGGTTCATCTGCTTGCCTACATAGTTTACGGGGGAATCCCCAGCCTCCGCTACGTAGGTCTGGTGTACCCAATCGCTAGTGTCATTGCCTTAAAGAAACTTGAGGTCAAACGGGTGGTGATTATCGGAGTTGTCCTACTGTGGTGTGTTGTTTCAGCAATCTGCACTTTTTTCTATTTGAAGGATTTCCCACGTACCCCATCTTATGATGAGGTCAAGCCGACTTATACCTGGCTTCAGCAGTATAGTCCCCGATCACCGAGTATCCTCACTGACCTTGATACCTACGGTAAGTTATCCGTGCTAGCCAGCCATGACGGTGCCATTCTCCGATTCCGCACCTATAATGTTGCCCGTTATGCCTTACTGGTTGAGGATGACGACCCGGCAGATAATCGAGCCGGGTTCCTTCAACAAGACATCGATTACATCTTTACCACTGCCGGACCCTACGAAGACAATCCAGTAGCGGAGGGTATGACCTGGAGAGTATATGAGCCATTGTCTTGGCACAAAGACGCACTAGAGAATAACGCTGCCATGATAAAAGTCCGTGATGACGGTATCTTAACAACCTTCATCGCGCTGAAGGAGATGCCACAGAGAGGTTCTGACGCTGCTGGTATTCGCGGACCACCATAGTTTTTATTAATCTGATTACTAATCCTCAGCAATAACTCCATGAACTCAGAGAAACCAATCTCATGCTTTATTTGAGAATTAGCCCAAATAGTTTATCTCTCTCGAGTGACTTTATGATAACAGGATGGCGTTGCACATGTTCCGCAAAATCAAGGAATGCGTCATTTTGATTGACATCATCAGACATTAGTATGCCACCTGAGCGGAGGCATAGCCACACTGTTGTAAACTCAAACATCATGTTCTCGTAGCTATGGTCACTATCGTGAATGAAAATATCTATGGCACCAAGCTCTTTAACCAGTTGAGGCAGGATACGTCCACTAGAGTTCAAAAATAGTTTCCACCTAGTACGTCGTTCTGCCGGCACCAAGCTCCCAATAAATTGCCGGCTGCGGCTCGTGAGTAACGGAAGGTCCATACTAAAAAGAGTTCCTCGGTTGTTCATATCCAGTGCTGTCAGTATAAATAGTGTACTGGCACCAAAGGCGACCCCTGTCTCCAAGACGGTATCAGGCTGTAGGGCACGGCAAACGCGATAACATGTCTCGAGCAAACCTTTATCAGCAATTCCCTTAGCCCACGGTGAATCAGCAGGTTGCTCATTGAGCCTCTGCTTCACATACTCCCAAGTCTCAGCGATAGTGTCTATATTAGCCTGATTCAGTACTGTGCTCTCATCTCCGTGTAGAGCCAACTCAAGACCCTTCTCAAGGCTAACCACCATGTCAGCATACTCTGAGGTACGATTTCTATAGTGAGCGTCTCTACGGGCGCGTTGATGAACCTTAAAATACTCGCTAGCTAACCATGGATTTGTCGTTAGTGTGCGAAGAGACCAATAATATTTAGTTAAGCCTTGCATTACACCTACCTCTTTAGCGTGTCGCCCCTTCTAGCTTAGTGCTGATGACAGCCTTAAGCTCCCTAATCTGTTCATTGATCCTCTCATGCTCGCTGAGGATGTTTTCTACCTCGATGGGATATAGAACGAATTGATCGGTTTGCCTCTCCGGTGTCAAGTAGAACACTGGTGCACCATCTCCCCCTAGGACTTGGGGCAAACTAACGGTATACCTAATAACGTCAGCCACGAGGATTCCTATCCGCCGATGAATATCCTCGAGTCCAGAGGGCGAAGTTGTTTTATCAATATCTGAACCCAACCGTTGAAGATACGGCTCGAGTCGCGATGCGTTATTCATAACCTTGTGTTTTGGATATATTGTATTTTGGTAATCATCGATTCTGAGTCCTGCAACGGCAATACTCAATGTATTGGTCCAATTCTCCACCTTCTTCAAGTAACTGGCTCTACTATCGCCAGCCACGCATGAAGTCGCCAAAACTGCTACCAAGGCAGCTACAAAAACATGGAATCCGACTCTCCTCAGAGACGGTGCTTTGTGGGCTGGGATACGGGATGCCTCATAAGCCATTACGCATTACCCCCACCAGCATCAGGATAAAGCATACGCCAATCTGGGGCAGACTCATAGCGTTTGCGCATAAAGCCAGAGGGGTCGTAAAGTAACACAGGCATCTCGTCGGCTCTGAGACGAGTAATATGGCGCCAGCCGTCCGATAGGAAAGCGTCAAGAGGAAACCCATTGAATAGCGCATGGGTACGCTCCCTCACCATAAACCAGCAGGCGTTTACGCCATTACGGATACCCTGCTTTCGAAAGACCCTCAGATCTAAATCAGGGTAGCTTTCTTTCTCTCCCCTGGCAATGCCACCCCAAATGCCAGCAGCCAGGATGCTCGACTCCTTGCTCATCCGCTGACGCAGGCACTCTACATATTGGAATAGCGCATTATGATCGTACTTTCTAACCCCGTAGTGTAGTAAGACAATGGGAGTATGACCATTGAAGATAAAATTGACAGTATGCGCAACCAATATTGCCAATGGCACTGCCATATACTCCGCCATAACGATTCTGAAACCAAACCAAAGAGGTAAGGCTATAACCAGGTCGGTTCCCAGCTTGAAAAGACGCTCAGTTCGATCCATGTTCACGATGCCCTGAAAGGTCCAATGGATGCATAGGGCTAACCATCTCGAGCGCAGAAAGAATCGCAAAATTGGGTGGGCGAGCCTACGTGCTCTCTGATAAGGGACTGCGCTAATGAGATGTGTTTCAAGTTTAGAGTGATTTAGTGTTTTCACGATACGCTTGATTCCAATAAACTGTATTGTTGTAGCCAGCGTAACATAATCCCGGCTCCATTGGGTGGCTGGCTAACTAGCAGTATACTAAATAAGGAATATCTCATTACTTATACAATCTGGGTGGCAATGCCACACTGTACCCCAACGGCCGTTGTGCTTTGTTGGCATCTAATACTAGTCTGTGGATTCTGGCCAACCGACTGGCGCCCTGCCGCCAACCCTGATCATCCAGTTCACTTCCTCCCTGGTATATTCAATTTCTTCCCGGGTCCATGTTACCCATGGAATTGTTTTGCCATTGCGCGACATATATGAATGCTCATTCGGAGCAGTGGAATCGTAATCTATACAAATACGAGTCCCTCGGCTGCTATATGTGGTTACCTCAACATAGAACTCGTCATCCACAGCAACATCGGAAACATCTAGCTCTACCCATTTCGCTTCGCTGTCTAATAACCTCCATGAGAACTCTTGTGCTAGCAATTCGGCTCCCGTTTTCTTATCCCAGACATTCACAGTGAGGACTCGCTTTTCATAATCCGTCGCAGACTCTGCAGCTACCCAACCGTATATCATTACTTGTTCAATTGTGAATAGCTTTGATGGTGGGGAAAAATGGATCAGATACGATTCTTCGCCACTCCAGAAACTTGCATCAGGTAGCCCATCATCGTAGCGCAGCAAGTACTGTTTGTACTCTGGCCGCTGCTTGAAGACGGTAAGTGTGTTGCTCATCCCTCGGGCTTCTAGTTCATATTCACCGGCTTCTTCTGGACTGATTATCTCGAATATGGCAGTCTCCGTAGCTTCAGACCCAACCGCAATCTCCTTTCTTCCAAGCTCCTGCCCAGCAAGGCTAAGGATTACAGTACAGACACCTCCCGTTTCCCCGGTGTTTTCAATGGTCGCGGTTATGGTTACCAGCTCATTGGGGGTCACCCCACTAGGATTGATATGGAGGTGGATTACTTCAAATTCGGCGGTTACGGGACTCTCGTATGCTGTTGTTGCTTCATTCTTCACGCACGAAACAGCCATGATTAATAGTAAACCAAGGAAAGCAGCGATAACTACACTTATGGTGAAGTTTATTGCCTTCGTAAAAACACCTCCAAAACCATTTTGCTAATGCACACCTGTTCTGCCTGAGCTGCTCATAATAGCAGGCAATATTTGCAACCACAGAACTAGGCCATACTAGTGACTCCTGTCACGATTTTGCCAAATACCGTTACAAAAATTAGACTATAAGGTACATACTATTATACATTCTCAGTACTGTAACTGTCAAATGTCCCCCATCGTGACATTTGACAGTTGATGTGCTATAATTAGACATCTGGGCTGGTGTGTCACTCTCTCCTCATTTCACGTTCGACATCCAGAGTGGCTGTCATTGTTGCCCGCGATGTAGAATACCTTGTGACAAAGAGTCGCACGTGGAGAAATCGTGAACGAGGATGGACAACAAACGGTGAGTATACTATGAAGTCAAGGCATATAGGCGATCTTTTATCCATAAATATCTGTGCGGCTTTACTCATTTTTAGCATTACATTTCTTCCAACTGGATACTTGCGTATCATTCTGGGGTTTCCCTTCGTGCTCTTTTTCCCTGGTTACGCATTAATAGCTGCTCTCTTCCCCAGAAGGGGGACCTTGGAGGTCATTGAACGGATAGCTTTTGGCTGTGGCCTCTCTCTTGCTATGCTTATACTCGTAGGACTTGTTCTCGACAAGACTCCTTGGGGCATCGGACTATATCCTTTTGTTATCTGCCTCGGCATTTTAACCTTTTCGCACTCACTAATTGCCTGGTATCGACGTAAGCTACTGCCTGAGGAGGAGAGGTTTACTGTTTCCATCAATCTGAACTTGCCTACCTGGATTAGACAAAGTCCGGTGGAAAAGATACTATTCGGTATTTTCATAATAACGATAGTAGGAGTTATTGGAGCTGGAAGCTATATTCTTGCTATGCCCAGAGTCAATGAGGGATCAACTCATTTCTATGTCCTTGGGCAGGAGGGTAGGGCCGAGAATTATCCCAGGGAACTGATGGTAGGTGAGGAGGGCATAGTAATTGTAGGAATTGTTAACAATGAGGGTGAGACATTGAGTTATCGGGTGGAAGTAAGAATAAATGAGGCTATTAATAGTGAAATTAGTCCGGTTGTAGTTGATTACCAGAATAGTTGGGAAGAAGAGGTGAGCTTCGTGCCAACGGAAATAGGGAAGAATCAAAAGCTGGAATTCTTGCTGTATAAACTCGATCGGAGTGAGGTTTACCGATCGCTACACTTGTGGATAGACGTAGTGGGTTATTACGAATAAGGCTATTTCAGCAGTACTGTTTCTCGTTGAGTATTGCCCACTGATAATGTGTATTCCCGTTGGTACTTATTGATGATACTGACTAACCAGCGTTTGAGAAAGATGGTAGATTTCCTAATCCAAAGGTAATAGGCTTAGTCTTTCGAACGATAACCAACACAAATCGCCTGGTTCTGGATATAGCCGGTAACTAGAAATGGAGGAATAAAGTAAGGGAGGGCAAAACCTGAAAGTCATACCTTTGGGAAGAGCCTAAGATAGTCTAAATCGTAAGCAGCAAGGGATGACTGATTTAATGCAAAATTTCGTGCCTAAATCGAGCCCCCTCATTTTCTGTGGCCTAACTATAGCTTATCCTTTAGTCCACTTCTAACGGGGTGCATTCCAGTTCATTTCGCGGACCCGCCTAAGTTTCTTATCGGTTCAGGTGGTCAAACGTAGGCATACCCCACGCCTGCATTTTGTTGGCATTCAGGTGTGCTAGATTCATATTATGTTTAGCTATAGAACACTTTTAGCTTCAAAATCGGGGTGAGAGGATTCGAACCTCCGACCACCTGAACCCCATTCAGGTGCGCTACCTGGCTGCGCTACACCCCGATGCTCTTATTACTCCTATAAGATATTAGCATAACCTGTTTTCGGGGGCAAATGAAGTCTGCGTTTAACTGGATTGCTTGGTTGGCACTTGCCCCGATTGGTGACGGGGTGTCCTATCGACTTGAGACTAGCAGGAACTGGTTTGGTTATGGACAGTAGCCTTACAAATCTGCTAACATTAATATCTTGGTAACGGTTATTAAGAAGATTGTGTCATAGCTAATGGAGTGAAGGGGCAGTCAGCATTATGGCAGTTCGGGTAATGTGTCGTTTACCTAATGATTTGGTTTTGAGGCAAAAAGCCAAGAAGGTGACTACCATAGATGGTTTAATCCAGCGGCTAATTGATGATATGGTGGAGACGATGCAGCAGGCGGCTGGTGTGGGGTTGGCAGCGCCTCAGATTGGTGTCTCGCTGCGGGTGGTAGTAATTCAGTTACCGGATGAGGAGCCTGTGGTTCTCATCAATCCGGAGATAGTTAAACGTGCTGGGGAACGTGAGGTTATGGAGGGCTGCCTTAGTGTCCCCGGCTACGTGGGTGATATAAAGCGGTCGGTTTCGGTTACGGTCAAGGGCCGGGGCCGAAACGGAAAGGCGGTTAGGATTAAAGCTACGGGTCTTATGGCTCAGGCTCTGGAACATGAGCTTGACCATCTCAACGGTGTTTTATTTGTTGACTATGTCGAGAGTCCGGATAAGCTGCACCGGGTTGAGGCTGAAACTCAGACTGAGGGTATGTAAAACTGTAGCTAGTTTGAGAATCACTGGACTTACTTAATCCCAATTCTGCCCCGCTTATCGGTAATTCAGGGTTTGAATTCTAGGAGTTATAACGTAATGAAAATTCTATTCCAGTGTGATTTCGACGGTACCATTACCCCCAAGGACGTGAGCTTCCTGATACTGGATGCCTTCGGTAGTAGCGACTGGAGGCAACTACTGGAACAGTATAAGGAGGGCAAAATATCAGTTGCTCGTTTTAATACCAGGGCCTTTACTACAGTTAAAGCCGATAAGCAAACCCTACTCAGGCTTGTGAGTGACAAGGCGCAGGTACGCCCTGGATTTCATGATTTACTGGCTTATTGCCATCGAAATGGCGTAAAGTTTGTCATCGTAAGTAATGGTCTCGATTTCTACATTCGAGCGATTTTGAGAGATATTGGTGTCAGGGATATTGAGGTGTTCGCGGCTACAACTCGGTTCGGTTCAGATGGTATCGCGGCTCGGTATCTAGGCCCCGGAGGGGAACAGCTAGAGGATAGGTTTAAAGAGGCATATCTCAGGTCGTTTCAGGAAATGGGCTACCGCGTGATGTATGCCGGGAACGGCTTTTCCGATATCGCTCCCGCAAGACAGGCTTACCATGTTTTCGCTACCGGTGACCTATCCGCTGCCTGCAAGGAGATTAATATTAATTACACGCCCTTTGATGACCTTAATGATATCGTGAAGGGCCTGGAATCTCTGTCTCACCAGTGACCACAGAGGCTGTCAGGGTAGCGTGGCGAGACGAGGGTGTTTAGTCACTGGCGATAGATTTTGTGCCATCGGTGATGCTTAAAAAGTAGGCACACAATTCTCCTTATCATCAACACAGTCAATGCAGCATAGAAAAATTGTCGGTTCAGTGTCACTGAGGTTTTTTAGGCCGTGAGGTTCAAAAGAGTAGTTGTAAACAAAATCACCCGGGCCAATTTCCCGCTCTTCTCTTTGCCCATCTTTAGCTAGGGCTCTACAGAGTGCCTTGCCGCTCAGTACATACATGATTTGCGTGCATTTATGATTGTGTATTGGAACCTCGCCCTTAGGGCTGAGGGTAAAGTGTCTTAGGGCGTGGTTGTGCTGGTATTCGTCACCACCCAGGTTTTTGTGGGTTAGCCACCTTATGGATGCCCCCTTAACCTCAAAGCTCTTCCCCTCATACTTGATTTCTTTCACCTGAATTGGCGTAACGTCTTTAAAGTTCATGCAGATCATGATTTTCCCTCTGAGTGATAAATTATTCCCTTTTGTATTATAGCGGGGCGAAGCAGCACGAGCAAATAAATGGTCAGTCTTACTTAGCTCAGCCCGCTAGCCTAGTCCCACTCCCCGAATATTTTAGTGCCGATTCTTACCATATTGGCTCCCTCTTTAATGGCAACCTGGTAGGAATTTGTCATCCCCATGGAGAGGTATTTCGTGTCAACCTCGGGCAGATTAAGTCTACTGATGTTTTCGAAGAGCCTTTTTGTCTCCCTGAAGTAGGGCCTGAGGTCTTCCGGTTCCTCGAAGAGAGGGCCCATAGTCATCAGCCCCATTATCCTTAGGTTGTGATAGGTTGAAATTTCTGTCACCAGCTCGGCTGCCTTTTCAGGGAAGACGCCTGATTTCTGTGGTTCCCGACCGCTGTTTATTTCAATTAGTACTGGCATAAATTTGCTGATTTGAGCACACCTCTTATCAATCTCCCTGGCTATCTCCAGAGAGTCGACGGTTTCAATCATGTCAAATAGCCGTACCGCCTTTTTCACCTTGTTTTTCTGGAGGTGTCCGATAAAGTGCCATCTAGCTCTATTGCCGATTACTTGATAGGCCATTTCTGCTTCCTGGACATAGTTTTCACCGATGATGCTTACTCCGGCCTCAACTGCCTCCAGAATTTCCGCCGGTTTTCTTGTTTTAGCCGCGGCAACCAGTGTAATCCCCTCTGGTAGCTCATTCAGGACTAGCTTAACATTTTCTCTAATCGTCATTGGTTTGTCTCTATGTATGTTTATTTCGGAATTATATACTTGATGCCGGGTGGGGTCGGGGAAGAAACGCTGGAAAGAACGCTCCTTTTTTGGTAACCTCTAGGCGCGCCACCAGCTTTCTATCCCCCAACCCACCAGAATTATTATACTGCTTTGATAAGTGGTGTCAACATATATTCAGTGGTAGAATGGGGATATGCGATTATCATTTGCAATTGTCCTTATCATTGTGGGGGCTATATTCTTTGCCCTTAGGGGTCTCTTCGGGACTTTCCCCGACAATTGGGAGTGGGCTGGGATTGTTCTGGCGGGGGTGGGCTTAGCAATGGCTGTACCATCTATATTCCAAATGTTCTGGGGGCGACCTGCGCTTAAAGTAAAGTTTGAAAATGGGATAAAAGAAGCAGAGAGATTTTTGCCTGTATATCTCTCAAATCCTCCGATAAAGAACAAGTTTTTGAAAACTCTTGGAGTTCGGCGTGGAACTATCCAGAGCATAACTGCCCAATTTCGCATTTCGGAACTTGGTAGCAATACGATAGTCATTACGAGCAGGCAAGGTAGACTCTATTCTGACGATGACCCCGATGACAAGGGGAGACTTCGCATAACGTTGCCGCCCACTTTTAGTGTTGCTGCTTGTATTATGGTGGTCTCTTGGGATTTGAAATGTGGTAAAGCAATTATTCCGCCTGACCGACTCAGGAATGAAATAGTGAGTATTCCAGAGGGGGCTTATAGAGTTCAGATTATATTCATGGTAGATGGGGAGAAGCAAGAAGAATCACGCCAGTTTATCATTGGCAAGAAACCAGATGACCTTACTTGGGTACAGAAAGAGTAATTAACTCCTGATACGAAAGATTTTCAGATTGAATAAGTTTAAGGAGGGTATTCACGAAATAGGGTTACCAGTGAGATAGAGAACCTGTGGCGGGTGGCGGACAGGCATCTATTCTGAAAGAGACAGTAAGTAGGGGATATATGGTGTAGGGCAAAAACAGTGAGAGGAGAATCTAATGGTGACTGAGGAACAGGTAAGGGAGAGACTGGATGAGGTTTTGGTGCCCGGCGTTAAGCGCAGCCTGGTGATGCTGAACATGGTTCGTCAGGTAGCTGTCTCTAACGGGGAAGTTACCATCACTTTGGCTTCGTCGGCGCTGAGCGAGGGTGTTCAGGGCTGGATTAGAGGTAAGACAAAAGAAGTTATTGAGAGGTTGTCCGGCGTAGATGATGCAAAGGTAGACTTTGTTGATGTTAAGCCGATAGAGCTAAATGAGATTCACAGTGTTATTGCCGTGATGAGTGGTAAAGGTGGGGTGGGTAAGTCGTTGGTGGCTAGTCTTACGGCGGTGGCGCTTAAGCGTCAGGGTAGCGAGGTCGGTATTTTGGACGCTGATATTACTGGCCCCAGTATTCCCAAAATGTTTGGCCTGAGTGAGCGCCCTGGCGGAAGCAATACCGGAATCTTGCCGGTGCTCTCCCGGTCGGGGATTAGTGTTATGAGCTTTAATCTTCTTATGCCTCAGGAGGAAGAGGCCGTTATCTGGCGTGGGCCGCTCATATCTAAGGCTATTACTCAGTTTTGGGAGGAGGTAGTCTGGGGTAAGCTCGACTACCTGGTGGTAGACCTGCCGCCAGGGACTGCCGATGCCCCGCTTACGGTAATGCAGACAATTCCAATATCCGGGGTGATTATTGTTTTTACGCCGCAGAATTTAACCACGATGATAGTTAAGAAGGCGGTAAATATGGCTCAGAAGATGAATAAATCCATTCTGGGCGTGGTTGAGAATATGAGCTATTTGTATGTGCCCGAAATAGACAAGCGGATTGAGCTTTTTGGTAACAGTAAAGGGGAAGAGATGGCACGGGCGGCTAATGCCCCACTTCTGGGGCAGTTGCCCATAGACCCAGAGTTGGCTAAGTTGTGCGATGAGGGAAATATAGAGCGCTATAGCTCTGAAGCCTTTACTGCCATGGCTCAATCCCTTACCCAGACACTCTCTCAGTTCATGTCAGTCAAGAAAAATTAAGTAGATGGCTTCGTCATATGAAGAGCTTGAAGAGCTCATTCGGCAAGAGATGAGGAAGGTTTATACCGAGATAGCTATTGACCATGCCCTGAACCCGAGGAATATGGGGAATATGGGGGATGCTGATGGGTTTGGTAAAGTAACCGGCCCCTGTGGGGATACCATGGAGATATGGCTCAGGGTAGAGGGTAACACGGTTGTAGCGGCGGGCTTCTCGACTGATGGCTGTAGTGCTACCCTGGCTTCGGGGAGTATGCTCACCGAGCTGGTTAGGGGAAAGAGCATCCCCCAGGCTCTCGGGATTAGCCAGCAGTATGTTTTGGATGCCTTGGGCGGGCTGCCGGAGGGTAATAGACACTGTGCTCTCTTGGCAGTGAATACGCTGAAGGAAGCAATAAAGGACTACCTTATCTTTAAGAGAGAGCCCTGGAAAAGGGCTTACCGCACGTATTAAGGGGGGAGAGAAGATGCCACCTATAGTTTCTATTGTTGGTAGGTCAAAATCGGGAAAGACGACCCTGCTGGAGAAGCTGATTGGGGAGTTAACCGCGCGGGGCTATCGGGTGGCTACCATCAAGCATACTCCCCAGGGTATGAGCTTTGATAAGCCAGATAAGGATAGCTGGCGTCACCTCCAGTCGGGAAGCGCGGCTACCATCGTCAGTTCTAGGGATGAGATGGTGCTTATCAAGCCGGTGACACAGGAAATCAGTCTTGGCGAGACAGCCCGTCTCTTAGGTGAGGACTATGACCTTGTCCTCACTGAGGGTTTTAAGCTTGATGATGCCCCCAAGATAGAGGTTCACCGCCGGGAGGTCGGCCCACCCCTGAGCGGGATTAAGAAGCTTATTGCCGTAGTCACTGACGAACCCCTGGAAACCAAGGTCAGGCAGTTCTCTTTAGAGGACATTAACGGTTTGGCTGACCTGGTAGAGACTGGCTTTATAAAGCCCCAGAGGGAACGGCTCTCTCTTTATGTAAATAATGTTCCCCTCTCACTGAGCACCTTTCCTAAAGAGTTGGTGACTAATATCCTGCTGGCTATGGTTTCATCTCTGAAGGGAGTGGGGGAGGTGAGAAGACTGGATATTTTTCTGAGGCGAGGGTCGGGAACAGAGCCGAGAAAATGAACCCGGTTGTCTTTGGCCCAGTTCCGTCTCGGCGGTTGGGTCACAGTTTGGGGATAAACAATATCCCGCCTAAGAAGTGTAGCTATTCGTGCGTTTATTGCCAGGTCGGAAATACCCTGGATATGCGGGCTGAGAGAGCAAATTTCTATAAGACAGAAGATATAGTTGATGGTGTCAAAGAGAGGCTAAGACAGCTTAAAGAAAGGGGAGAACCGATAGACTCTGCCATATTTTTGGTAGGCGGTCTCCAAGCCTTTTACTATCTGGAGAAGTACGAGTATCAATGGGTAGTCATCGCTGTTCTGCTCACACTGGCGGTAATTTTCCTCGTATTTGGTATCTTTGCGTTGGTTTCGGCTGTTAAAGACGCTCGTAGAAAAGATAGAGAGTCTAAAGCGGCGAAAGACCACGAGGCACTCAAAGAGAGCTTCAGACGAATGCACCCAGAGTGGACGGAAGCACAGGTTGCGATAGCAGCCAAAGGTCGTTAGGTGATAATAAGAAAGATTAAGTAAAAGCGGATGCGGTATATGTTAGCCTGGACAGGGTAGCCGATATTGTCTCCAGTGGCTCTGATGCCCCGGCGACGATTCTTTCTCAGTGCTCCCCGCAAATGCTGAGACTTTATCACGCTGCGGATACTATAATTGCCAAGGGGCAGGGAAACTACGAGTCATTGAGTGAAGAGCGGAAGAACATCTTCTTCCTCCTTAGGGTTAAGTGTCCCGTAATTGCTAGGTTGTTGGGTGCCAGTGTCGGTGACGCCGTCTTAAAGAGGCAGGACACCGTTTCCCTAGCTGATTAAAGCCTTGTGGTACTCTAATTAACACTACTTGTGAGCAACGATTTTCTGGCTATATTTGAAAAGATTGTGTTTTTGCGTTATAAATGAGGTATTAAACCGCTAAGGATTTTTCTCTTGCGGACTCAACCTTTAGACAGTTTTACCGGGGGAGGTCTTAGATTTGGCTAAAAAAAAGAAGGAGAGGGAACACAAACGCGAGTTTACCAAGCACCAGCTTAGCCGGCAGCAGCAGCAAAAAAGAAGACAGCGCATCTTTCTTATTGTCGGGATTAGTGTTATTGCGGTCGTTGCCGGGGTTATCGGGGGCGGATGGTATAAAAACGAGTACCTCCCGGTGCGTGAGACGGTAATTAGAGTAAACGATACCGAGTTTAATATGGGCTACTACGTGGATATGCTCGAAGTTCAGGGGCGGCTCTATAAGCAAATCTATGGGCCAGAGCAGGCTTACTTGTATATGCAACCCCTGGCTGATGAAGTGGAGAGGTTCATTCAGCAGACTGAACTAATGAGACAGGCGGCTGAGGGCTTGGGCATCGTGGTTAGCGAGCGTGAAGTTGATGAGGGGATTGGGGAATACGACCCGCCTCTAGGTGAGAACTATCGAGAGATGGTGAGGCGTGATATATTAGTCCAGAGGTTGCTGGACGAGCACTTTGAGCAGGAAATACCACTCTCTGCTGAGCAGAGGCATATAATGGCTATGTTTCTGGAGAGCGAGAGCCAGGCAATTAGCGCCAGGGCGAAACTGGCGGCGGGTGAAGACTTTGCGGCCCTGGCCGGTGAACTTTCTCTGTATGACCTATTATCTCAGAATGGAGACGGTGACTTTGACTGGCACCCTGGGGGTATTTTATCGGAAAGGTTCGGGCTTCCCATACTTGAGGACCATGCCTTCTCCGCTGAAGTAGGCATATTGAGCCAGCCACTCCATGATGAGACTAGAGCCAAGGATGTTGGCTACTGGCTGGCAGAGGTGTTGGAGCGGGATGAAGATGAAGATGAAGATGAAGAGGGTGAACTGTTTCATGTTCAGGTAATGCTGTTGGGCAGTGAAGAAGAGGCGCAGGATATAAAGGCTCGGCTGGAGAGTGGTGAAGATTTTGCGACTCTGGTAGAAGAGTATTCCCAGCACGATGCCTCCAAGGAAGATGGCGGTGATTTGGGCTGGCTGGCTCTGGAAGATATCTATGCGCCCCTTGAGGACTTTGTGCTTAATGCTGAGCTGGAAACACTGAGTGAGCCGGTGAGGGATGATACGGTGGTGACTGGAGGCGGCTACTGGCTGGTTAAGGCCGTAGATAAGGAAGATAGTCGGCAGATTTCGGATGAGGATAGGGATTTCTTAAAGGCTAGGGCTTTGGATGACTGGGTCGCTTCACTGTGGGATGACCCGGAAAATGAGGTTGAAAGCTATCTGGATAGTGACAAAAAGGCGTGGGCGATTGAGAAGGTTCTGGGCAGCTGAAACTAAACTAGGGGTATTACGGCGATGAGCAAAAAGAGTATCGGGATTGGCTTAATGGGATTGGGGGTAATCGGGGAACAGGTGGTTAAGGTTCTGAGCGATAAGGCTGAGGTTCTGGCTAGCCAGGTTGGTTGTCCTCTGGTGCTACGGAAGGTAAAGGTGCTACCCCAGGATTTAGCCCGACCGCAGGCAAAGAAGATGGATTCTCAGCTCTTTACTACCGATACCGACGAGTTTTTTACGGAACCGGAGATAGACATCGTCGTTGAAGCCATTGGGGGTGAGAGCCCGGCTCTGGAGTATCTCACCAGGGCACTTTCCGATGGTAAACAAGTAGTTACCTCCAATAAAGAGGTCATTGCCAAGCACGGGACAGAGCTACTGGAGCTGGCAGGGCATAAGGGGGTTGGGCTTCGTTATGAAGCCAGCGTTGGTGGTGGTATTCCCTTAATTTCGCGTTTTCAGTATGACCTGGTGGCTAATAAGATTGGTGGCGTTTACGCCATAATAAACGGGACCACTAACTACATTCTTACTCGGATGGCGAGGGAAGGGGTGGATTTCTCTTCGGCACTAGCTAAGGCACAGGAATTAGGCTATGCTGAGACCAACCCTGAAAATGACGTGGAGGGGATAGATGCTACCTACAAGTTAGCGATTCTGGCGTCACTGGCTTTTCACACTGAGGTTAGACCAGATGATATCTATCGTGAGGGGATTTCCCACTTGTCGGGTCGTGATTTTCAGTATGCTCGAGAGCTGGGTTTTGCTATCAAGCTACTGGCTATCGCTAAAGATAGTGACGGGGTGATTGAAGTCCGAGTGCACCCGGTTTTTATTCCTGAGGACTCACTTTTGGCAAAGGTTGATGGCGTTTATAATGCAGTTCTGGTTGAGGGTGACCTGGTGGATAAGGTACTTTTCTTTGGTCAGGGTGCCGGGCCCCTGCCGACCAGTAGTGCCGTAATCGCTGATATTGTCTCGGCAGCGCAGGAAACTCGTCTTGGAGTGACGGGTAGGACTGGGTGGCGACTTGAGCCGGGCAGGGTTATTAAACCCATGTCTGATATTGAAACCAGATACTACCTCCGGCTCAATATTGCTGACCGCCCTAATGTTTTAGCTCAGATTGCTAAGGTTTTAGGCGACCATCAGATTAGTATTTCTTCCGCCATTCAGAAATTGGCTGATCCGGTAGCTGAGACCGCGGAAATTGTCATCATTACTCATACTGCTCAGGAGAGGGCAATGCAATCGGCGCTTAACAAGCTAGCTCACCTGCCGGTGGTTAAAGAGATAGGTAACTTCGTTCGGGTTGAAGCCTGATAATATGTAATGAAAATAGACGGGAGTCATGAGTAAATTAGTGGAATAGTTATGAAACAGGGTGTTCTAGCCAGGTATAAAGACCTTCTGCCGCTTACGCCTAAGACGCCACTATTCTCGTTAGGCGAAGGGGACACGCCTCTGGTCAGGTGTCCGTCCCTGGAGAAGGAGACTGGCTGTGGTGAGCTATATTTTAAGCTGGAGGGATGCCAGCCGACCGGTTCCTTTAAAGACCGGGGCATGGTGGTGGCGGTGGCGAAGGCGGTGGAAGCCGGTAGCCAGGCTATAATGTGTGCTTCAACCGGGAATACCAGTGCTTCGGCGGCAGCCTATGCTGCTTACCTGGGACTTACCGCAATCATTGTAGTGCCTAAGGGCAAAATCACGCTGGGCAAGCTGGCGCAGGCTATAATTTACGGGGCCAAGATAGTGGCTATTGACGGGAATTTTGACCAGGCTCTGGATATAGTGAGAAGTCTAACCCAGAAACACCCGGTTACCCTGGTAAACTCAGTTAATCCCCACCGTATTGAGGGGCAGAAAACGGCTGCCTTTGAAATAATTGATGCTTTAGGTGAGGCTCCGGGCTATCTTTTTATCCCGGTAGGCAACGCCGGTAATATTACTGCCTACTGGAAGGGTTTCGGGGAGTATTACCGGATGGGTAGGGCGAAGGATAAACCTAGAATGATGGGGTTTCAGGCTGAAGGGGCGGCTCCCATTGTTCGGGGCTATCCTGTTAAGGAGCCGCAGACGGTAGCGACCGCAATCCGAATTGGTAATCCCGCCAGCTGGCAGAGGGCGGTGGCGGCTCGTGATGAGTCCGCTGGTATTATTGATATGGTTAGCGATGATGAAATCCTAGCCGCTTACAAGCTTATGGCGGCTAGAGGGGGTATCTTCGGTGAGCCGGCTTCGGCGGCTTCTTTAGCTGGCTTATTCAAGCTTTCCCGTCAAGGCACGGATTTCTCACAGAAGAGGGTGGTTTGTGTGGTAACGGGCACGGGTCTTAAAGACCCGGATACCGCTATGAAGGGTGCGGAAAGTTTTCTTGAACTGCCGGCTGATTTAACGGCTGTGGAGCAGGCGTTAGGCTGGAGCCAAAGGAGGTAAGGAGTGTTTGATGAGGCTAAGATTAAAGAGGCAGTGGCTTCTATCATTAGGGCTATCGGTGAAGACCCGGAACGGGAGGGCTTAGCTGGTACCCCGGCTCGTGTGGCTGAGATGTATGCCGAGCTTTTTATGGGGTTAGGTAAGGATCCCAAAGAGGAGCTATCGGTCAGCTTTGAAGAGGGGCACCGGGAAATGATTGTCCTCAAGGATATCCCGTTTTATTCTATGTGCGAGCATCACCTCTTGCCGTTTTATGGCGTGGCTCATATCGGCTATATTCCCAATAGTGAGGGTCGTGTTGTTGGCGCCAGTAAACTAGCCAGGGTGGTAGAAATCGTGGCTAAGCGCCCCCAGATTCAGGAGAGGATGACCACTCAGATCGCTGATGCCATTGCTCAGGGGATTAGCCCTGATGGAGTGGCGGTAGTTATTCAGGCAGAACACCTGTGTATGGTTATGCGTGGCATCAAGAAGCCGGGAAGCGCCATTGTTACCTCAGCCCTCAGGGGTACCTTCCGCTCAAAGCCAGAGACCAGGAACGAGTTCTTCACCCTGCTCCAGGGCAGGTAGTCTAGTCCCCTGTAATCTGTAAGATTATTTGTCGTGAGCGGGGGCGGTTATCAAAATCTACCAGCACTATCTGTTGCCAGGTACCCAAAGTTAATCTCTTGTCACTGAAGGGAACCACTAGAGAAGCACCCAATAGTGACGCCCGCACGTGGGAATAGCCATTGCCATCACCCCAGCGTTGGTCGTGGTTATAGGGGATGTTTTTGGGGATAATCCGCTGCCACATATCTTGAAAATCACTAGTTAGCCCCGGCTCAAACTCAATAGTGGTCACCCCGGCGGTTGAGCCAGCGACAAATACCGTAACCACGCCGTTACTTATGCCGGCTTCGGCGAGCTGCTGCTCTACTTGAGGGGTAATATCAACCATAGCACACTCCCCTTTAGTGCTGAGGCTGATTTTCTTGGTGATTACCATGTTTAATACCTCCCGCTCTCAAGTGTTCAAACTCAATTCATTCCAGATGATGTCGTCCAGGTCAAAGACTGGCCCATCCTTACATACCTGTTTCAGTCCCTCTTTCGTCCTTACCGCGCAGGCGTAGCAGACCCCCCGCCCACACCCCATCCTCATCTCTAAAGAAATCTGGACTGGCTTGCCTTCAAGCCCAAGCCCCTTTTTTCTTTTTGCAATGTCACGATACATTGCCATAGGTCCGCAGGCAAAGATTTGGTCTGCCCAACCAGCAAAGTCGGGCAGCAGGTCAGTGACCAAGCCTTTTTTGCCAGCCCTACCATCCTCCGTAACTGGAACCAGTTCTACTTCGGGAGGCAGGAGACTTTCGGGATACCGACTTGCATTTTCCGTTCCGTAGAGTAGAGTTACCGAATATCCTTGGTTCAGGGCAAGGTCGGTAAGGAAGAGTAACGGGGTAATGCCGATACCGCCAGCTACCAATAACAGGTTGCGTGAAGCGGGCTTAATAGAAAAGCCGTTGCCCAGTGGTCCAAATATCTCGACACTATCATCTTGGTTACGCTGCGATAGCCAGTTTGTGCCTTTACCGTCTTCCCAGACAACAAAGAATAGGGCTATATCACCCCTGTCATTTACGCGGTGGATACTAAGTGGGCGCGGCAGCGTACATTCTTCCCCGCAGCGCACCATAACAAACTGACCTGATTTAGCTTCCGCGGCTATTTCTGGGCATCTCAACCAGATAATCCAGCTACCTGAAATGGCTCGTGCGTGAGGACGTTCCAGCTCTCCTAGAATCTTTTCGTTACTAATGACCGTGGCTAGTGCCTGCTTCAAGTTGGCTCCTTTAGGCGGTAGTCGGGGAGGGGCTGGGCGCTATAAACCTGGCTGCCGTTTATAATGGTTTCGATTACCGCTTGAGCCGTGTCTAGGGAGGTAAAACAGGGGATACGCTTTTCGGCAGCCGCCCGACGAATATCAAAGCCGTCTTTTAGCGGGATACGACCTCCAGTAATAGTGTTGACCACGCCATTTACCGTCCCGTTACTGATGATGTCAATGATATCGGGATGTCCCTCACCCAATTTCTTGCTAATCATCTTTACCGGGAGTCCCGCCGCCTCAATCATAGCCGCCGTGCCTTCAGTAGCATAGAGTTTGTAGCCGGCCGTGGAGAACTTTCTGATTATAGGTAGTGCCTCCGGCTTATTCCTATCGGCGATGCTGAAGAGCACGGTTCCTTCAGGGGGAAGCATCAGTCCTGCGGCCAGCAGAGCCTTAGCCAGGGCGGCATCAAAGGTATAGTCAATGCCCATTACCTCACCGGTGGATTTCATTTCCGGACCGAGGTGGGTGTCAACTCCAGTTAGTTTTGACATAGAAAAAACGGGGGCTTTAATGGCAACCAGTTTTTGGCTTTCCCACAGGCCGGTACTGTAGCCCTGTTCTTTGAGGCTCTTACCGAGCATCACCTTGGTGGCTACGTTTACCATCGGCACACCGGTGACCTTGGAGATAAAGGGAATGGTGCGGCTGGCTCGCGGATTAACTTCTAATACGTAGACTGATGACTCGCCGGTTTCGCTGGTCATAATAACAAACTGGATGTTCATTAGGCCCTTAATCTTGAGCCCCAGCCCGATTCGGATGGTGTAATCAATAATAGTCTCTATCTCTGGCTCGGTCAGGTTTACCCCGGGGTAGACGGCCATCGAGTCCCCGCTATGGACTCCGGCCCGCTCAATATGTTCCATTATGCCGGGGATAAGGACGCTTTCCCCGTCACCAACGGCATCAACCTCAACCTCTTTCCCCTCTAGGTATTTGTCAATCAGGACCGGGTGCCCGGTATCCAGTTCCATAGCTAGTTTAAGGTAGCGGAGTAATTCGCCGGCGTTATGGACTATTTCCATAGCCCGTCCGCCGAGGACATAACTGGGGCGAACCAGCACCGGGTAGCCGATGAGCTTGGCGATATTGAGGGCTTCATCGACGGAGGTTATGCCGGCTCCGGGTGGCTGGGGGACACCCAGCTCGCTGAGGAAGTTTTCAAATCGGCGTCGGTCCTCAGCCAGGTCAATAACCTCGGCGCTGGAGCCGAGGAGAGGCAGCCCGCTGCGAGTTAGAGCTTGCGCCAGATTTATTGCCGTCTGACCACCAAATTGAACGATAGATGGCGTGGGATTGTTGTCCGAAAGACCTTCGTTCTCCAGGATATCACGCAGGCTTTCCTCATCCAGGGCTTCAAAGTAGAGGCGGTCGCTGGTATCAAAATCGGTGGAGACGGTTTCCGGGTTGGAGTTGACCATGATGCTCTTAAAGCCCGATTCCTGCAGCGCCCAGGCGGAATGGACGCTACAGTAGTCAAACTCAATGCCCTGGCCAATGCGGATGGGCCCACTACCAATAACCAACGCCTTATTTCCCTCAGAAGGCTTCGCCTCATTCTCCTGTTCGTAGCTGCTGTAGAAGTAGGGGGTAGCGGCGTCAAACTCAGCGGCGCAGGTATCCACCATCTTATAAACGGGGCGGATATTCCAGTTATGGCGCAGTTCCCTTACCTGCTCGGTAAGTCTATCGGCCAGGGTTCCTAACTGCTCGTCAGAGAAGCCGAGTCGCTTTGCCTCGCGCAGCAGTTCCGGTGTCAGTGGTTGCGATAGAAGCCTCTCTTCCATACTGACGATGTTCTCTAGCTTGCTTAGAAACCAGAGGTCAATCCTGGTTCGCTCAAATATCTCTTCAACACCTATTCCCCTTCTTAGCGCCGCCATTATTGCCCACAGTCTGATGTCAGTAGGTTCCAGGGGGTAAGAACCGATATTGGCGCCCAGCTCCCACTTCGGGTCTTCCCAGAGCAGTGACCTCTTGCCAAACTCCAGGGAGCGCACCGCCTTCTGCAGGGCGGCTTCAAACGAGCGGTCAATTGCCATCACCTCACCGGTGGCTTTCATCTGGGTGCCGAGAACCCGGTCACCGGAGGCAAACTTATCAAATGGCCAGCGGGGGATTTTTACCACCAGATAGTCCAGAGCCGGCTCAAAGGAAGCCATTGTTTTCTGGGTTACGGCGTTGGGGATTTCATCCAGCCTCTTCCCCACGGCTATCTTGGCCGCCACCCGGGCAATGGGATAGCCGGTAGCTTTACTGGCTAGCGCTGATGAGCGGCTGACCCGGGGGTTCACCTCAATGACATAGTATTGGTTGCTTTGGGGGTCGAGGGCAAACTGGATGTTACAGCCGCCCTCAACACCCAGGGCACGGATAATCTTGAGGCTGGCAGTCCTTAACATCTGGTATTCTTTATTGGTCAGGGTCTGGCTGGGAGCGACCACGATGCTGTCCCCGGTATGCACCCCCATCGGGTCGATATTTTCCATATTACACACCGTGATGCAGTTATCGGCGCCGTCGCGCATCACCTCATACTCAATTTCCTTCCAGCCGACCAGAGATTGCTCTACCAGTACCTGGTGGATAGGGCTGGCGGCCAGCCCTATCGTTACCGTTCTCTCCAGTTCCCCCCGGGTATAAGCCATGCCACCCCCCGTCCCCCCTAGGGTATAGGCGGGGCGGATGACCACCGGCAGGCCTATCTTCTGGATTACCTCTCGGGCTTGCTCTATGGTATTAACGGTGGCGCTCTCGGGCACCGGCTCGCCGATATCGAGCAGCATCTGCTTGAATAGCTCGCGATCTTCGGCCTTTCTTATGGTCTGTATCGGCGTGCCTAGGGACTTGACATTGTATTTGTCCAGCACGCCGGCATCGGCTAAATCAACCGCTAGATTAAGCCCCGTCTGACCGCCAAGGGTCGGCAGCAAGCCATCGGGGCGCTCGCGTTCAATAATGCGGGCGATCATGTCTACGGTGAGCGGCTCAATATAGATAATATCGGCGATGCCCTCATCGGTCATGATGGTCGCCGGGTTAGAGTTAACCAGCACCGAGATTACCCCCTCCTCCCGCATCGCCTTGCACGCCTGAGTGCCGGCGTAGTCAAACTCCGCCCCCTGCCCGATAACGATGGGCCCCGAACCGATAATTAAGACTTTAGATGGTTTCAAGCTTACTCCTTACTCTTCGGGTTTAGAACCCAAGAAATTGCTTCTTCTACTGCTCCGATATATTTTCTCAGTCTGCTGTGCTCATCTTCGGAAAATGACCGTTTCCCTTCGTGCATAACCTTGTTTCTTGCTTTATACAGGAGGTCTACTAACTCGTATATCTTCCGATTTTCAGCTCGTAAGGAATGACCTTTGACAAGGTGTAGTATCGAGTCGTAATAATCAACGGATCTTGGCTGACGGCTTTTGAGGTATTTCCAAAATATTTTGCTTATACCAGCTTCCTTTGCGGCTTTTTCAGTGTATTCTTTGATAAACACCTCGCAAGCTATTGCCGCATATGTTATTGCTTTTGTAAAATCACGTGATTCTAGAGCCGCATTAGCGTCATAAATAAAATCTTCCCACATCTCCGTATCGACATGATTTCTTATTGCCTTTCTTAATGCACTCCATTTTTCACGGTCAAGGTAATATTGTGACGACATGTAGATAACCGTATTACCCCTAGATGGTCTTGACCATAGGATGTTTTTTAGGCTTTCAGAATCACTTTTGCAAAGGCACTTATACTGAAGCTGATTTGGTAAAGCTATCGGTGTTTTGGGAAGATGCTTTCTAAACAATCTCATCATTTTAAAGGCAAGATATTCAATTTCGGCATCTAATTTTTTGTATTCAGCCTCAGCCTCATCTTTATTGGAAGCGTAGCTATCTTTTTCTATCAAGATTGAAAAAGAGTCTGCATTTTGAATATTTGTCTGGGATGATCTACCTTCAATTCGTAAGTGCTTGCCTTGGATACGTTTCCAGACTTTTTCACAATTATATCCAGGTGGGTAAATCTTAATCTGCTCTATATCTTTGTTGATGATAATAGGTCTTTGCGTAGGTATTTCCGCAATGCTAGTGGGGATATTAGGAAGCGTTATTTCATATATTCCGGTAATTTTTGCCATCTTTTCTACCTCACCCCCTGTGTCCCCCTCTCCTTCAAAGGAGAGGGGGAGGTTTGGGGGAGAGGGGCTTCGCCCCTCTCAGGCTCTCCCCTCACTTATTTGGGGATTGCTCCTTCTTCTTATCCTTATTTCCTTTATCAAAATTCAGGTGAGCTTTAGAGAGGCAACGCCTCTCTAACTAAATTCTTCCCCTTCCCCTCCCAGGGGAAGGGGATACAGGGGATGGGGTCACCACCAAAATTATTTCCCTCCCCTCACCATCTCCAGAAACTTCTCAAACAGGTAGGCGCTGTCCAGCGGGCCCGGGGAGGCTTCGGAGTGGTACTGGATGGAGAAGATGGGTAGCTCCCGGTGGCGTAAGCCCTCCACCGTGCCGTCATTCAGGTTTATATGGCTTACCTCTAGGCCATCCTTTAAGGTGTCAGGGTCGGTGGCATAACCGTGGTTCTGGGCGGTGATATGGATGCGACCGTCAGCAAGGTCGCGGACGGGGTGGTTAGCCCCGCGGTGCCCGAACTTCAGCTTGAAGGTCTTGGCGCCGAAGGCGCGGGCAATCAGCTGATTACCCATGCAGATACCCATGATGGGTTTCTTGCCGACGAGTTCTCTTACCGTGTCCACTATGTAATCCAGCACCTCAGGGTTACCCGGCCCCGGAGATAGCAAGATGCCATCCGGTTCCAGTTTCAGTATCTCGCTGGCGGATATGGTGCAGGGGACGGCTATTACCCGGCAGCCGTGACCGCGCATCATGCGCAGGATGGTATATTTTAAGCCGCAGTCCAGAACGACTATTTTATACGAAGGTTGCCAAGATTCTTCAGTTAACTCTGGCTCCCATTCATATGGAGCCTCGGTGGTAACCTGCCGCGCAAAGTCAGTGGCGCCATAGTCGGGCAACTTCTTTAGCTCCTTAAGAGCCTGCTCGGAAGTCTTATCGCTGGTGATAATGCCCATCATTACCCCGGAGGAGCGGAGCCGGCGGGTGATTGCCCGGGTGTCCACGCCGTAAATGCCCGGGATGTCATACTCTTTCAGGAAGTCATCAAGAGTTCTGGCGTTAAGATAGTGGTTGGGCTCAAGGCACTCCTCTCTAACCACAAAGCCTCTTACCTGGATTTTCCTGGACTCAAAGTCCTCTTTATTGATGCCGTAGTTACCGATGAGGGGATAGGTCGGCATCACAATCTGCCCGGCATAGGAGGGGTCGGTCAGCATCTCCTGATAGCCGGTCATGCTGGTGTTGAACACCACCTCTCCGTAGGCATCAGCCTCGGTGCCGAAGGTGTAACCTTCATAAACCGAGCCATCTTCTAGAACCAGCATTGCCTTTTTGGTCATCTTATTAGCTCTATTCCCTTAAAGTTACTTTTTCTTCCAACCTGATGGAATCATCCTGATATACCAGCCTGCCCTGCGCTATGGTTGCCATAACCTTACCCTTTAGCACTGAGCCAGCCAGAGGGGTATTCTTGCCTTTTGAGGCGAAGGCGGCTGTGTCCACTACCCACTCCATATCCGGGTGAAAGATGGTTATATCAGCCAGGGTTCCGATAGCTAAGGTGCCCAGCCGGCCGCATCTATTACCGATAATTTTAGCCGGTTCAGCGGTAAGCTTGGCGATAAGCGTAGCTAAGGATATCTGGCCACTGTGCACCAGGCTCATCAGGCTACCCAGGGCGGTCTCCAGGCCACTGATGCCACAGGGGGCGAGGGCAAATTCGCAGTGTTTATCAGCCTCGGTATGCGGAGCGTGGTCGGTGGCGATAATGTCAATCACCCCTTCTTTAAGCCCCTGGGTTAAGGCTTGAATGTCACGTTTGGTTCTTAAGGGTGGGTTTACCTTGGCGTTGGTATCGTAGCCGATGACCTTCTCCTCAGTCAGGGTCAGGTGGTGGGGTGTAACCTCAGCGGTAACCCTTATCCCTTTCTCTTTAGCCCGACGGATAAGCTCAACCGAGCCCTCCGTGGAGACATGAGCAATGTGAAGCCGTCCCCCGGTTAGCTGGGCTAAAACCAGGTTACGGGCACCCATAATCTCCTCAGCGGCGGCTGGTATCCCTTGAAGCCCTAACTTGGTGGAGAGTGCCCCTTCGTTCATCAGACCGCCTTCAGTGAGGGTGGTATCCTCGCAGTGGTCAATAATGGGTAGTCCTGAGGCGTGGCTAAAATCTAGCGCCTGACGCATCAGATGTGAATTCAGAACCGGGCTACCGTCATCGCTGAAGGCGATTACCCCGACTGAGGCTAGCTTTCTCATCTCGGCTAGGTGTTCCCCCTTTCTACCCCGGGAGATACAGCCGATAGGCAGGATACGAACCACCCCCTCCTGAGCTGCGGTTGACTTTACATAATCTATATTTGCTTGACTGTCCAGGGGTGGGTTGGTGTTGGGCATACAACAGATGGTGGTAAAGCCACCTCGAGCTGCCGCCTGGCTGCCGGTGGCGATGGTTTCCTTCTCCTCAAACCCCGGCTGTCTTAGGTGGCAGTGCAGGTCAATAAAGCCCGGCGAGACTATTAGTCCCTCAGCGTTAAGGACGATGTAATCGGGCTGGGGTTGGGTTATTTCCTCTCGGCCGAGCCATGAGATTTTGCCCTCGGTGATAAGTAAACTGCCGATTTCATCGAGCCCCTGGCTGGGGTCAATTATGTGTCCTCCCTGGATAAGCAGGCTCTTTATCATTTTGCTCATCATTTATCTACTTCTGCTCTCCAGCGTAGTGGCTGGGCTTGAAGCCATGAACCTCAGCTTCTCTTTCGGAATCAAAGATAATCAGGTTTTTCGGCTCGATATTTCTCGCCCAGTGGCTTTGGGCGCTGTGGTATTTTTTCTCAGCTATTGTTCCTTCGTGCCATTCTGAACTGGCAACATACCTGGGCTCGAAGCCATGTTCACAATAGACGCACCTCAGTGTCAGTGGTTTAAAGCTCACTATCTTGAATTCGGGCTTTAGATACTTGGTTTCGGTTTCCTGTACTGAGACACATCTTGGATTAGGACAGCGGACTCCAAAGTCCCGTTTGTAGACGGGATAGTCTATTTTGGGCAGGGAATCTTCTTGGGGAGGCGGGATTCCCTTAGCCCCTAATAAGAGGGCGACAAGTGCCATCCTGACCGGCACCCCCAGTGCCGCCTGTTTAAAGTACATACTCCGCGGGTCGGTATCAAGCTCGCAGGCTAACTCATCAACCCGGGGTAAGGGATGCATAATAAGGGTTCTCTTAAACCCCTTTTCCTTGAGCAATTTTTTGTCCACCACGAGGTATCTTCTCTTTAGTTCCGGTTCTTCTTCAGCCGTGGTAAATCTTTCCTTTTGCGGTCGGGTAACGTAGAGGGCATCCACCCCTGTCTTCAGTTCAACCTGAATGCTGATGTTGGGCATCATGGCTAACTGGTGCGGACTACCGGGTGTTATGTATATCGCATCTAGGGGAAGAATCCCTTCCTTGGCTGCCTGGGTAGAAGCCTCATGTCTTTCCAGCTCACCACCATATTCTGTGATTAATTTTGTGATGACATGCTCTGGCACCTCCAGTCCCGGGGTAGGGCAAAAGAGGATATTGGCTCCGAGCTTAGCCAAGGCGAAGATTAGGGAATGTACCGTGCGTCCGTATTTCAGGTCTCCCCAGAGAGCAATCTTCAGCCCCTTGATGGTTTTTCTTTCCTTCTTAAGGGTGTAAAGGTCGCACAGGGTCTGGGTGGGGTGTTGATGACCTCCGTCACCGGCATTTATTACCGGGACACCGGCGTAGTCGGCAACTACCTTGGCGGCTCCCTCCCAGGGGTGGCGGATGACAATTATATCGGCGTAACTCCCGACCACCCTCGCCATATCGGCGACGCTTTCACCCTTGGCCAGCGAGGTTGCCTTGGTATCAACGGCGCTGATGACACTGCCCCCGAGTCGGTGCATAGCGGTCTCAAACGACAAGCGTGTCCTGGTGCTGGGTTCAAAAAACAGGCTGGCCATAACCTTACCGCAGCACAGGCCAAGCTGCTCCTTCATTGACTGTGACATCTCATCAGCCACGGAGAATAGGGCCTCTATTTCCCCGTTGGATAGGTCGTCTATGGTTACCAGACTTCTATTGGCTAGAGCCATAGTAACTCCTTCTGAGGTGGCTTACCGGCCTTAATTGGCGACTGAGGGGATTGTTGTTAGCCACACTTATAATGGCCACCTCGTCGATACCGTCAGTTTCTACCAGATGCACCTGTATCGCCTCTTTTCTGGAGCTTGGTATGTTCTTACCGACATAGTCGGCTCGTATCGGCATCTCCCGGTGACCACGGTCAATAAGAACTGCCAGCTGGATTGACTTTGGCCGTCCCCGGTCAATAAGGGCATCCATGGCGGCCCGGATGCTGCGTCCGGTGTAGAGAACATCGTCAACCAGCACTATGGACTTACCATCGGTACTGCTGGGAATGTCAGTATGGCGGACGATAGACTGCCTGTCTGGAGAGGGAATGTCATCTCGATAGCGACTGATGTCTAGTGCCCCGACGGTTAATTTTAGCCCCTCAAAGTTTTCTATCAGGGTGGCCAGCCTTCTCGCCAGGGGAGCACCGCGAGTCCGAATGCCAACCAGAATGAGGTCTTGGCTAGCCTTATTCTGCTCTATGATTTCGTGGGCAATGCGTGCCAGGGTTCGTCTGATATCCTCTGCGGTCATTAAGATTTTCTGGGACATAAAAATAACCTCTCGCCCTGGCTGGCAAGAGGTTGTGGTGCTAGTTTATTTATTACTTTCCTTGCCAGCCTCGCCGAACTAGCTTAAAGGTCTCTTACTAAAGATCATTATAACATACTAGATAAGATTATGGCAAGGATTTATAGCTGTGATTTACACATGGGTGAAATTCGAGGCTCAAAAGTGAGCCTTCCTTTCAACTCCTCTGAGCCAGTGCTATAATGAGTTAGGATGGATATTCTTTCCGAGCTTAACCCGGCACAGAGGGAAGCGGTAGAGGTGATTAGTGGCCCCGTGCTCATCCTGGCCGGTCCCGGCAGTGGTAAAACCAGGGTTATCACCCATCGCATTGCCTATCTGGTTAAGGTCTGTGGTATTAGCCCGCACCATATTATGGCGGTTACCTTCACTAATAAAGCCGCCCGGGAAATGGAGGCCAGGCTTTACCATCTTGTTGGCGGTTCGGTGAAGGACTTAACCCTGGGCACCTTTCATGCTATCTGCGCGCGTATCCTGCGTCGGGATGGTAAGGCAGTCGGCGTTGACCCCAGGTTCGTAATCTATGATGATGATGACCAGATAGGCTTGATAAAGCGCTCTCTTCAGGATATAGGTCTTGATTCCAAGCAGTATGCCCCTCGGGCAATAGCCTCGGCTATTAGCGCGGCTAAGAGCCGAACCCAAGCCCCCCCCGATTATATTCAGCAGAGCCATAGCTATTTTGAGGAGGTGGTGGGACGGCTCTACGAGCGTTATGAGCAGCTACTTAGAGAGAGTAATGCCCTGGACTTTGATGATTTACTGATGAAAACGGTGCAGCTGTTTAGGGGTAGCCCCAAGATTTTATCCCGATATCAAACCAGGTATCGGCATGTCCAGGTGGACGAGTTCCAGGATACCAATCTGGTTCAGTATGAAATGATACGGCAGATAGGGGGCAAATATCGCAATATATGTGTTGTTGGGGACCCTGACCAGTCGATTTACTCCTGGCGGTTTGCTGACCTGCGTAATATCCTCAGCTTTGAAGAGGACTACCCGGAGGCTAAGGTGGTGCTCTTAGAGCAGAACTATCGCTCGACGAAGAATATTCTGGAAACGGCATCGTATCTCATCTCGGCTAACCGGGAGCGTAAACCCAAGGGCCTGTGGACAGACAATGAAGTGGGTGAACTAGCGGCGGTGGTTGAGACCTATACCGAGCAGGAGGAGGCCCAGTTCGTGGTTAACGAGATAGAGCGCCTGGTGGGTCGGGGGGAGACTAGGTTGGGGGGTTGTGCCGTGATGTATCGGACGAATGCCCAGTCACGAGTCCTCGAGGAAGCCTTTGTTCGCTTCGGGACCCCCTATAAGCTGGTAGCCGGCACTCGATTCTACGAGAGGCGGGAGGTTAAGGATATCATTGCCTATCTTCGGCTTGTTCAGAACCCCCATGATAGTGTGAGCCTGCTTCGGATAATTAATGTCTCCGGGCGGGGTATTGGTCAGCAGACCCTGGCCAAGCTGTCTAGTCTAGCCAAGTCAGGGGGTGTCTCCCAGTATGAGGCACTGCGTCACATAGGTGAGCTTGGGGACGACGAGAAGCCGCCATTTAGCCCTCACATTACTAGGGCTTTAGTTGGCTTTGTAGACTTGATGGAGGAATTTATCACCCGCAGCCGGGAGGTTAACGTGGTTGAGCTGTTTGATTTAGTGGTGGTGCGCTCTGGGTATCAGGCATATATATCAGGTCAGCCGGATGGGGAGGAGCGCTGGGATAACATCCTGGAGCTTCGCACCGTCGCTCAGCAGTACCGCGATTTACCGCCCGCGGATGGCTTAACTGCCTTTTTAGAGGGGGTAGCCCTGGTATCCGATGTGGATGGGCTTGATGAGACGGTGGATGCGGTAACCCTGATTACCCTGCATCAGGCCAAGGGTCTGGAGTTTCCGGTGGTGTTTATCGTGGGTATGGAGGATGGCATCCTGCCTCATATTAGATCATTTGATGACCCGGCGCAGATGGAAGAAGAGCGGCGGCTGTGTTATGTCGGTATCACTAGGGCCGAGCAGCGAGTGTATCTGCTTCATGCCTTTCGCCGTAGCCTGATGGGCAGAAGCATGGTAAATAGCCCGTCGCGCTTTTTAGACGATATACCACGGCGCCTGATTTCGGGTGGTGGCTTGTGGGGAGGGGGCGAGAGCCAGGTAGCCACCGCGGTTTATTCCTGGAATAGGGCGTCGGCTCCCAGGGTAACCTCTCAGGAACTTAAGGCGGGTAGCCATGTCCGCCACGCCATCTTTGGGGAGGGGGTGGTGGTAAGCTGCCAAGCGATAGATGGTGATAGCGAGGTGGTAGTTGCTTTCCGGGGAGCTGGCGTAAAGAAGCTCCTTTTGAGCTTTGCCAAGCTGGAGAAGCTGGAGAAGCTGGAGAAGGTGGAGAAGGTGGAGAAGGTGGAGTAAAAAGGGGTTTACACAGAACCGGCTAGATTGAATTTAAGATGCCGATTAAAGTCTTAGATAAGGAAACAGTGTCCCGTATTGCCGCTGGGGAGGTGGTGGAGAGACCAGCCTCGGTGGTAAAGGAGCTCGTTGAGAATTCGCTGGATGCGGGTGCCACTCAGATTTCGGTTGAGATTAAGGGGGGTGGGGTAAGCCGGATACGGGTAATAGATAACGGCTCGGGGATTCCCCAGGGAGAAGCCGAGCTAGCGTTTAATCGGTATGCTACCAGTAAGATAGCCAGTCTAAGTGATTTAGAATCCATCTTGAGTCTCGGCTTTCGGGGTGAGGCGCTATCCAGTATTGCTGCGGTGGCTGAGGTAGAACTCGTTACCGGTGTCGCTGGTGAAGCGGCCGGCACCTACCTCGGTTTGAAGGACGGAGTAATCATTAATCGAGGCCGCAAGGGGCGCTCTGCGGGGACTACGGTTACGGTTAAGAATCTCTTTCGTAGGATACCAGCCAGGCTCAAGTTTCTTAAGTCGCTGGCTACGGAAAACAGCCATATCGCTAACATAGTTAGCCGCTACGCTCTGGCCTTCCCTGAAGTTCGGTTTATCTTATCTATTGATGGGCGGGTGACACTGCGGACACCGGGTAGCGGCGAGTTAATAGATAGCATAACTCAGGTCTACGGTCTTGAGGTAGCCCAGAATATGCTGGAGATTAAGGCTCTGGGTTGGGAAGGTGGGGTAGTGGCGTCATCGCCCTTGGTAACCGGTATGGTCGGCTCGCCGAAGGTAGGCCGTTCCAGTCGTGATTACCTCAGCCTCTTTGTTAATCGCCGCTGGATGAGCCACCGCCGCTTAGCCTGGGCGGTAGAGGAGGCCTATCATGGCCTTTTGATGGTGGGGAAACATCCGATAGCCATCATTAATCTTTCGATACTTCCCCGGGAGGTGGATGTTAACGTTCACCCCACTAAAACCGAGGTGAGGTTCCGTGATGAACAAGCCACTTTTAGTGCTGTCCAGAAGGCGGTTCGGCAGACTCTGATTGAGCTAACACCCGTGCCCAGGATTGAGGAGGTGGCTACCCCGCGTGAAGTATCTTCAGTGCCCCGGCCGATGTTATGGGCATCAACCGGTGGTGACGTTAGCCTTGGTTTGCCCCCGGCGGCAACTCCGCAGACGACGGCACTATCGCTACCGGTTTTGCGGGTAATGGGTCAGCTCCTTAGTAGCTATATTATCGCTGAGGGACCTGATGGACTTTACCTTATCGACCAGCATGCTGCCCACGAGCGCATCCTTTTTGAGCAGATTGAAGACCAGCGGTCACGTCGGGAAATGGAGATTCAGATGCTGCTTGAACCGGTCGCCTTTGAGGTCAGTCCCCGACAGGGGGAATCCCTGAAGGCTCAGTATGAAAAACTCGCCGAATTTGGCTTCTCAATTGAGCCTTTTGGGGAAGGGACCTTTCTGGTGCGGGCGGTGCCGGCCCTGCTGGCAGGTCGGGACTGGCCGGGTATGATGAGGGAGCTACTGGATAGTGGTGGGGGTGAGGGTTGGGAGGAGAGGATGGCGATATCTATGGCCTGCCACAGTGCGGTGAGAGCCGGGCAGGTACTGACTAGTGATGAGATGCGGGAAATGGTGCGTAAGCTGGAGCAGACGGCGCTACCTCATACCTGCCCCCACGGCCGGCCGACCATGATTCATCTCAGCCTGGGGCAGCTCGCCAGGGAGTTTGGTAGAAGCTAGCTGCTCTTCTGGGGGGTGTTGGGGATAAGCCCTGGCGGCCAGATTGATATCCAGGCTTTGCCAACTATGTTTTGCCGTGGCATTGTCCCCCAGCTATGAGAATCATTACTGTTATTACGGTTGTCGCCGAGGACAAAGTATTCTCCCTCGGGAATTTCTTCCTTAGGGATGGTATACGAGGGTGGAGACTTTAAGTAGGGCTCGTCTATGGCTTCATCATTAACGTATATTTCTCCCCCTGTTATCTCTATGGTATCGCCGGGTAGAGCGATAATACGCTTGATGAAGTCAACACGCTTTCCAGTGGGTGGATGAAAGACAATCACCTCGCCCATTTGAGGGTCGCGAAAACGATAGATGGCTTTGTTAACCAGCAGCCGCTGCCCGTCTTCAAAACTGGGCTCCATGCTTGAGCCGACGACGACAAAACTCTGGACGGTAGCTCGTGACAGGAAAAAGATGCCAATAGCGATTAGAACAACAGCTAGAACCTGACGGAGTTGGGATTTCATTTATTTGAGCGGCTCCCTGTTTCTAGATTCAGTCTCCATTATACCCTATCTACCTTCATTCTTCTAGTTGGCGCCCCAGATTATCGAGCTAGGCTAGAGTCTTTAGCCCCTGCCTCTTATGGGAAAGAGAATCGATTTCTTAGGCGACAAAACCGTTTACCACTTCCTGCCAGTATATAATCTAACTGACTTGTTTGCACTTTTTTGAAAGTAGGTGCTAGAATGAAATTGATATGGACTATATGGCGCAGGCACTCTCTCTGGCTAGGTTAGCCTTGGGGCAGGTTAGTCCTAACCCTGCGGTGGGGGCAGTGATAGTTAGAGATGGCGAGGTGGTGGGACAGGGCTATACGCAACCGCCGGGTTCCGACCACGGCGAGATAGTAGCCCTAAAGCAGGCTGGTGAGCGAGCCCGAGGCGGGGTGATGTTTGTTACCCTGGAGCCGTGCTGTCACCATGGTCGGACGCCACCGTGCACTCAGGCAATAATTAGCGCCGGTATTACTAAGGTTCATTTGGCCATGCTTGATGCCAATCCTGCGGTGTCTGGGCGAGGTAGGGAGGAGCTGGAGGGGGAGGGCATTGGGGTATATGTGGGTGAGCACGAAGCCGAGGCTAAGCAGGTTAACGAGGCGTATACTAAATTTATAACTAGAGGGTTTCCCTTTGTCACCGCAAAATTTGCTATGAGCTTAGATGGTAAGATTGCTACCAGGAGTGGAGATTCCAGGTGGATTAGTGGTGAGGTAGCCAGGAAGTATGTTCATCACTTGCGTTATACCACGGATGCTATTATGGCGGGTGTGAATACGGTGTTGGTTGATGACCCGCTCCTTACCACTAGGTGTTGTGGTAAGGGCGGCACGTTGCGGAAGCAGCCGCTCCGGGTCATTGTAGATAGTAAAGGACGGACACCACTAACTGCTCGAGTCTTTAGTGAACCGGGCAAGACAATACTGGCGCTGGGTAGGCTGGCGGAACCGGGGGAAAAGGTATCGTTTGCTCAGGCTGGTGCTGAATTATTGGAACTGCCCTCGTCAGAAGGCCGGGTGGATTTGGAGAAGCTATTAAAGGTATTGGGGGAGTGGGGAATTACCAGCGTTTTGGTTGAGGGGGGTGGGATTCTGCTTGGTTCTCTGTTTGACGGTGGGCTGGTCGATAGGGTTGTTGCCTTCATTGCTCCCATCATTATTGGTGGTAGGGAAGCCAGAACGGCGGTGGCTGGTAAAGGGGTTAATAAGGTGATAGACTCACTTAGACTAGAGCGGGTTAGCATGGAGCAATATGATGAGGATTTGATGGTTTGTGGCTATGTAACGTCAAAACTTTGAAAAGAAAGCCTAAGGAGTGCGTGTGTTTACCGGAATTACCGAAGAGATAGGTAAGGTTTCACTGGCTAAGCCAAGCAGTCTGGTTATCGCTGCCAGCCGGGTTCTTGAGGGGATGGAGGCTGGTGACAGCATGGCGGTTAATGGGGTATGCCTGACGGTAACCAGATTTAGTAGTAACTCGTTTTCTGTTGACATAATGCCAGAGACACTGGGGCGGACTAACCTCGGGCTGCTTCGCGTTGGCGATGAGGTTAATCTGGAGCGAGCCGTAGCTCTGGGGGGAAAGCTGGGGGGACATTTAGTGCAGGGGCATGTTGATGATGTAGTGAGGGTAACCTCAGTTACCGCCGATGGCGAGTCTGAAGTAATGAGATTTGAGGTTCCCCTTGAGGTGATGCGCTATATCGTGGCCAAGGGTTTTGTTGCCGTTGACGGGGTTAGTCTAACGGTGGTAACTAGAGACGCTAGCTCATTTCAGGTTTCCATTGTTGATTATACCCGAAAGAATACTATCTTGGGTCGTAAGCGGGTTGGTGATTTGGTTAATCTGGAGGTTGATATTATCGCCAAATACGTGGAGCAGGTTAGCCAGGCTGGCCGCCCGGGTGTAACCGTTGAGTTTCTGAAGGAGCACGGCTTTTTAGTAGGTTAGTTACTCTGTTGTACTTAGGGAGGATTAGGTATGGGACTGTCAAGTGTTCCTGAGGCTATTGAGGACATAAAGACGGGTCGGTTTGTTATCATTGTTGATGATGAGGATAGAGAGAACGAGGGTGACCTGGCGATAGTTGCGGAAAGGGTTACCCCTGAAGCCATTAACTTCATGGCCCGGCAGGCTAGGGGGCTTATCTGCTTGCCGATAGTAGGTAGGCGGCTGGACGAATTAGAGATTCCGTTGATGGTGAGCGACAATACCTCGAGATTCTCTACCGCCTTTACGGTGTCGGTTGAGGCAAAACACAGAGTAAGCACCGGTATTTCCGCCGCCGATAGGGCAGAGACAGTGAAGGCGATAATTAACCCATCTGCTAAGGCCGAGGATTTAGCCCGCCCGGGGCATATGTTTCCCCTGCGTGCTAGAGAGGGTGGTGTCCTGGTACGGGCCGGGCATACCGAGGCGATAGTTGATTTAGCTAAACTGGCTGGTCTTTATCCCGCCGGGGTTATCTGTGAGATCTTGAATGAGGATGGCTCTATGGCACGACTACCTCAACTTGAGGCAATGTCGGAAAAGTTTGGGATTAAGATTATAAGTGTGGCTGACCTTATTACCCATCGCCGTCGTCATGAGAAACTGGTGCATCGGGTAGCTCAGGCTAAGTTACCGACTAAATACGGTAAGTTTAGCGTTATCGCTTATAAGAGCGTTATCGACCCTGATGAGCACCTAGCTTTGGTCATGGGAGACATATCTACTGAAGAGCCGGTATTAGTTCGAGTCCATAGTGAATGCCTTACCGGTGACGTCTTTGGTAGTCTTCGTTGCGATTGTGGTGAGCAGATTCCCCTGGCGATGCAGGCGATTGCTGAGGAGGGGCGGGGTGTTTTTCTGTATATGAGGCAGGAGGGACGGGGTATTGGCTTTCATAATAAGATTCGTGCCTATGCCCTTCAGGATGAGGGGCTAGATACCGTGGAGGCTAATCTATCTCTGGGGTTTGCTCCTGACCTGCGTGACTATGGTATCGGTGCCCAAATCTTGGCGGATCTGGGTCTGCACCGGATCCGACTGCTTACCAACAATTCCAAGAAGGTGGTAGGTTTAGAGGGTTATGGACTTAAGGTTACCGAGACGGTGCCGATAATCACCCCTCCCAACCCGTATAACCGTCAATACCTGGAAACAAAACAGGAGAAATTAGGTCATATTCTGGGCATAAACAATACCTCGGATAGTTAGCTGAGGATGGCTATGAGTAGGCTATTTACTAACGGGTTAATAAATAAACTTATGGAAGGAGAGAACGGTGAACAAACAGTTTGAAGGTATGCTGCTGGGGAAAGGACTGAGGTTTGGGCTGGTTGTCTCCCGGTTTAACGAGTTTATTACAAAAAAATTGCTTGAGGGGGCACAGGATGCTCTGCTGCGCCACGGAGTCAATGAGGTGGATATTGATGTTGCCTGGGTACCCGGCTCGTTTGAGATTCCGCTGGTGGCCAAGAAGCTAGCCCAGTCCCAGCGATATGACGGCGTTATCTGCCTGGGTGCGGTGATTCGTGGTGGCACACCTCACTTTGACTACATTGCCGCTGAGGTAAGCAAGGGGGTGGCTAAGGTGAGTTTGGAGACCGGGCTGCCAGTTATTTATGGCGTAATCACGGCTGATACCCTAGAGCAGGCCATTGAGCGGGCCGGAACTAAAATGGGGAATAGAGGCTTTGAGGCGGCGGAGCATGCCATTGAGATGGCTAACTTGATAAAGAGTATCGGCTAGCTTCTAAGGTTAAGTTGGGGCTTATCTTTGCCGGTTTAGCTACCGGGATTTAAGGTGTTTCTTAGTCGGTAACCTTATAGACTAAATCGCCCGGTCTGACTCGTTCGCTGACTTTAATCCCAATGTTATCCCCGGCTTTAGCCTGGTCAACGTCCTCGTTATTAACCTGCATCGAATCAACCGCTAACTCCAAATCAGTAGTGTGGCCCTTAATATGGATTTTGTCCCCTACTTTTATCGTTGCCGTTAACTCAATCCCGGCTACTACCGGTCGGGCAAAAAAGTCACTCACTTTTCCGATTACTATCTCAGGCATTGGGCACCTCCCTTAAATAGTAGATGGAGCAACCTTGTAAATTTAGTATATGCCATCTTATTGGTTAAATCAATACCGAGGTCCCATTTTTAATCTTACTTTCGCTCAAGATAGACCAGTAGTCAGAAGCCGGAGGTTATATGTCACTAATAATTTGGATGAGAATAAGCTCTTGACAAGAATAATCATTGCTGGTATACTTAGGAAAACAGTTTCCTCTAACCTATGAGTAGCTATGGGTTTTGAAACGCAAGATGTTGAGAGAAAGGTCTTTGCTATCCTGAGGGTTTTAGATGACTCAAAAGGGGTACTGGGTGCCAGGGTTATTGCCCGTCACCTTAAGGACTTCGGCATTGAACTGGGTGAGAGGGCGGTAAGATATCATCTCAAGCTAATGGATGAACGTGGTCTAACCCGACTTGAGGGCCGGGATGGCCGTCTGATTACCGAGGCAGGGCTGGAAGAACTAAAGAGCGCCCTGGTCAGAGATAAGGTTGGCTTCGCTATCTCCAGGATTGAGCTACTTGCCTTCCGCACCGATTTTGATTTGGATAAACATACTGGTTGGGTTCCGGTCAATGTCTCTTTTTTTACCAAGGAAAACTTCCGGAAGGCATTACCTGCCATGGAGCCGGCTTTCAGTGCTGGGCTTTGCGTTAGCGACCTGGTAGTGGTAGTAAGTGAGGGGGAGACCCTCGGTGAGTTAACTGTTCCTGAAGGCAGGGTGGCGTTAGCCACGGTTTGCAGCATTGTGGTGAACGGCTGCTTACTTAAGGCTGGGGTCCCGATTGACTCAAGATTTGGTGGTATACTGCAGATTAGAAATCATAAGCCCCGGCGCTTTGTAGAGCTCATTCACTATGCTGGCTCATCGTTAGACCCCTCCGAGGTATTCATCATGGCCAAGATGACTTCGGTGGCTGGTGTTGCCAAAAATGGTGACGGGAAAATACTGGCTAATTTTCGTGAAATACCGGCTCTCTGCCGACCGGTGGCTGAGGAGGTGATAGCCAAACTTGGTGAGGCGGGAATGAATGGCGTGCTGGTAATGGGTAATACCAGTGAGCCGGTATGTGAAATCCCGGTGGAGCTTAATCGGATTGGGATGGTTCTCCTCGGTGGATTGAATCCTGTAGCCGCTGCTGAGGAAGCCGGTATTGAAGCTGAAAGTCATGCCATGAGCACTCTTGTGGAATACCAAAATTTAATCAAATTTGAGGAGTTGTGAGATGCCAGAGGTGAGAATAATACCCTGCCTGGATGTGAGGGAGGGGAGGGTGGTTAAAGGGGTGAAGTTTGAAAATCTCCGGGATGCCCGTGACCCGGTAGAGGCGGCGGCTGCCTACTGCCGTGAAGGTGCTGACGAGCTTGTTTTCCTGGACATCTTCGCCACGGTAGAAAATAGAAAGACGAGGCTGGAGTGGGTCAAAAAGGTCTGCGACGTGACTACTGTTCCCTTTGCCGTCGGTGGTGGCATTGGTAGCCTTGAGGATATGAAGGCGTTACTTGACCTTGGTGTGAACAAGGTGTCAATCAACACGGCGGCGGTTCGGAATCCTGAGCTGGTGAGGGAGGCCGCAAGAGAGTTTGGTAAGGAGAAGCTCGTGGTGGCTATTGACGGGAGGAAGAACCCACCGGGAAGTGGCCTTCCCCGGCTGGAGGTAGTGGTTAGGAGTGGTAGTGAGCCTACCGGCATTGAGATTACCGACTGGGCAAAGCGGGTGGAGGAGCTGGGGGCGGGGGAGATTCTGCTCACCAGCAAGGACGCCGATGGCACCAAGGAGGGCTATGACTTAGAGATGACCAAGGCGGTGGCTGAAGCCGTCCGTATTCCAGTTACCGCTTCCGGGGGTGCCGGCAAGCTGGAGCACCTCTATGAAGCCGTGGTAATCGGTAAAGCGGCGGCGGTTTTAGCGGCGACAATCTTCCATTTCGGTGAAATATCCATCCCCGAAGCCAAAAGATACCTTAAAGATAAGGGAATATCAGTAAGAATATAAAGGGGGCAATAGAATGTCTTTCAGTAAACCAAACGCAAGCGCAGCTACGGTAACGACAACCAGGGTAACGCCCTCGCCTGTCTCTGGCCTGTGTGTAACCTGTATCGATGGTTGTACTGGCTATTGTGAGGTGGGAAAGTCAGCTCTTAGGGGGCGGGAGGTTATCTATCCGCAGCCTTTTGGCAGGATTGTTGCCGGGGCAGAGAAGGACTATCCGGTAGATTTCTCCCACTTCAATATCCAGGGCACCTGTGTGGGAGCGGCTGGTATCGAGGCGGACCCAGATAAAGCCCTCTTTGGTAATGTTGATTTGTCAACAGAAATTGGTGCCGGGAATAAAAAGATCAAAATGAGGGTTCCCTTCTTCACTGGTGCGCTGGGGTCTACCGAAATTGCCCGGGTGAACTGGGAGGGCACTGCTATCGCCGTGGCCATATGTGGTGCCGTGCTCGTTTGTGGCGAGAATGTTTGTGGCATGGATCCTAACGCTGAGTTCAAAAATGGAAAGGTCGTAAAATCACCTGAATTAGAAAGAAGAGTAAAGATTTATCAGGACTGGTATGATGGCTACGGGGCGCTACTGGTCCAGGCGAATGTGGAGGATACCCGTTTTGGGGTCCTTGAGTATGCAGTAAGTGAGCTTGGGGTAGAAGGTGTTGAGATTAAATGGGGGCAGGGAGCAAAGGACATAGGTGGCGAGGTGAAGCTACCGACTTTAGAGAGGGCACTCCAGCTTAAGAAGCGAGGCTACATTGTTCTCCCTGACCCCGAAAATCCCTTTGTCCAAGAGGCACATAGGCTTGGTGGGATAAAGGAGTTCGAGAGGCACTCCCGGCTGGGAATGGTGGATGAAGAGTCCTTCCTGAAAACGGTAGAGTATTTGAGGGGTATAGGGGCTAAGTATGTCACTCTTAAAACTGGTGCCTACCGACCGGCGGATTTAGCTCGGGCTGTGAAATTTGCCTCGGAAGCCAAGATAGACCTGCTCACTGTGGACGGTGCTGGTGGTGGGACCGGAATGAGCCCCTGGCGAATGATGAACGAATGGGGGATACCAACGGTATATCTTGAGAGCCTTCTCTACAACTACCTCAAGCGGCTCGACGAAAAGGGTGAATTTGTTCCCAGTTGCGCTATTGCTGGTGGTATTACCCTTGAAGACCATATCTTCAAGGCGCTGGCTCTAGGCGCACCCTATGTCAAGGCAGTCTGCATGGGCAGGTCTACCCTTACCGCGGCGATGGTCGGTAAGACACACGGGAGACTGATAAAAGATACCTATGGTGATGACAGAGAATATCAAGATGTGATGTTGAGCACTTTTATTGGTGCGGAACAGCTTAAAGAAAGGTTTGGGGAGGATTTTACGAGGATACCGCCCTCAGCGATAGGTATCTATACCTACTATGACCGGCTGGCTACCGGCCTCAGGCAGCTTATGGCTGGTGAGCGTAAGTTTAATCTTGGCCTCTTAAGCCGGGATGACCTGGTGTCTCTTACCCGAGAGGCTACTGAAGTCTCGGGCATATCCTATGTAATGGAAGCGGATGCGGAAGAAGTGAAGAGAATTTTAGGCTAAGGGAGAAAGATAATGGATAAGGTCTTTTGTTTCAAGAATTGTCCTTCGAAGTTTTGTATTTCGGCATGTCCCCCCGGTGCCTTAATGGTAGAGGATAATAAGATTGTGGTGCGGTCAAATAGGTGCTACGGATGTGGCCTCTGTCGGCAGATGTGCATGACCTGGTCTGTTCTCTGGGGACAGAAAAAGTAGGGCTTCAATAAGCTAGCTGTGTATAAGCAGGGAGGCTTGAATAAATATTACCAGTCGAGGGATCCCCTTCTCCTTCTTAGTTTAATCGGTAGGAAGATAGCTAAAAAGACGGCACTGATAATTGGTGCCACAACTGCCCAATTAACTCCTGAGAATGGTGTTGACGGGGATGAGGATGGTGTTGATTGGGGTGGTGGTGATGGTGGTGCTGTGGGTGAAGTTACGCCGGTGACGGTAAACGAGCCGGGAAGACCGTTAATATCTACTGAGTAAGTACCCGCTTCACTGCGGGATGTAGTAAAGGTTACCGTTTCGCTAGTGCCGCCGGCAAGGGTTACTGCCTGCGTTTCTTCTAGCACCCCGTTTATCTTGAGGACTACACTACCGTTACCTTCTTCCTCAGCGGTGTTAGTCACCAGAGCACTGATACTTACTGACTCGCCGGTATTGACCTCGCTTGGGGAGATAGCCAGCGAGTTGGTGGTGAAGTTTGTCGCTGGTGGCGCTGGTGGGGCAACTACCGGAGCCAGGATAGCAAAAACGGTTAAGTGATTCACAGGAGCCGTGATGGTAGCGTCTGCCGGGTCAATGTCGGACTCCAGCACTACCCAGTCGTTAGCATCCTCATCGTAGTAAGCGATAACTAACTCCTCTTCGGCTACCCCGGGGGGGATATCAGCCGGGTCATAGCTCCAGATCAGAATAACCGGTGGGTCAAAGTTGGCTCCATCAGGTTTCAGGTTGTAGGCTGTCCCGACAATGATAGACTCTTGAGGGGATGGTGGCGGATTAGCCACCGTAAACTCGATATCGGTGAGCGGGTTGCCCTCTTTATCCAAGGCAGTAGTTCCCTCAGGGATAGCAACATTAAGTAACCCGTCCGCGGAGGTGAATTCATTAAAGTCGGGCGCGAAATTGGCGGTGAGTGCGATACTCCTAATAAGCCTTACCTCTACGGGGTTGTCGTCGTCGTCAATTGTCGGTTCCCCACTCCAGCCGGTGAAGTGATAGCCGGATGCCGGCACTGCCTCAATTACAATGTCAGCATTAGACACGAAGGGGACAGTGGTGGGATAGTCACACGGGGCATCCCCATTTATCTCAACCGTACCGCCGTCGCTGGGGCTGATATCTACGTTGACTTCCACGGCCGTCGCACCTGACGACCCACCGCCGCCTCAACCAGCTTCAACTGGCTTGGCGGTGAATAGCACTACCGCCGTCAGCGGCAACACCAACGCCAGGATCAGCCACGGCAGAGTGATTTTAAGCAGTTTCCTTTTCATGGCTTTCTGTCTCTCTTTTGGTGTGGCTTAGGCTTCATATACCTCAACTTTATTCCGTTCTTCCTGTTTAACCAGGTCTTGTAGGGTGGTGGACTCCAAAACCCCATCCATCGCTTTTTTTATCTCTGCCCATACCTTACGGGTCACACAGGAGTCGGTGCGGGAACAGAACGTGGCATTATCGACACACTCTACCGGCGCTGTAGAGCCCTCCATAGCCTGCAGAATGTCGGCCAGGCTTATCTGTGATGGTGGCTTGGTTAGCATGAACCCTCCCTTGGGGCCACGGGTACTCCTCACCAGCCCAGCTGTCTTGAGTCGATTAAATAACTGCTGCAGGTACAGGTCTGAAACCTCTTGCCTCTTAGAAATGTCCTTAATCAAGACAGGTTCCGTTCCCGATTGGAGAGCCAAATCAAGCATTGCTCGCATACCATAACGTCCTTTGGTCGAGAGTTTCATGATGTCGCTCTACAGAATCTAAGATTTATTATCATTATACTAATGAATATACCCTCCAAAGACACCGGTTGTCAAATTAGCCAGTGTGGGGCTCTTTCGTCCAGCGGTTTACGGGACGATTACAATATGTTTATATTTGGGTGCTTCGCTGAGTAGATTTGATTGTATTGTCCTCTCATAGAAGGCTTCATTGAGTTCTCAGGTATTCTTGACAAGTTTGGTCAACTTAGTGTAGAGTAATTGCTGATAATATTGTTACTTCGTCTTGACGCTCTTGACGTTCCGGCCTTGTTTTATCGGGCAGAGGGGAAAACGCTGTGAAATCACCTTTAGGTCAGACAAGATGGCAACTTGCTTTGGTAGCTTTAACCCTATCTACAATCCTCGGCAGTGGCTGTGGCCTGTTCAATAATGCCCCGGTCATTAGCAGTCTGGAGGTAGAAAAGGCTTACCTTTGTGCTGCGGAAAGCTGTGAAATTCGTGTTGTTGCTTCCGACCCGGATGGGGATGAACTTAGCTACCAATGGTCAGCGAGCGGTGGAGATATCTCGGGGCAGGGAGCTACCGTTACTTGGACAGCACCCGATATGCTGGGTAGCTGTGTCATTAGCGTTAGGGTAACAGACGGCAGGGGTGGTGAGGCAGTGATGGAGCTCAGTGTGAACGTAATACCCAATAGCCCCCCGGTCGTTGAGAGTCTAACCGCCGCGCAAGCCGATGTTAGGCGAGACGAGTCCGTTGCTATCAAGTGTGTTGCTTCTGACCCGGATGGGGATGAACTTAGCTACCAGTGGTCAGCGAGCGGTGGAGATATCTCGGGGCAGGGAGCTACCGTTACTTGGACAGCACCCGGTATGCTGGGTATCTGTGTCATTAGCGTTAGGGTAACAGACGACAGGGGTGATGAGGCAGTGATGGAGCTCAGTGTGAGCGTAGTACCCAATAGCCCCCCGGTCGTTGAGAGTCTAGCCGCCGCGCAAGCCAGAGTCGGGCGAGACGAGTCCGTTGCTATCAAGTGTGTTGCTTCCGACCCGGATGGGGATGAACTTAGCTACCAGTGGTCAGCGAGCGGTGGAGATATCTCGGGGCAGGGAGCTATCGTTACTTGGACAGCACCCGGTAGGTCAGGCGGCTATGTCAT
>SDBS01000086.1_pt1 | contig 69706 bp, 73 predicted proteins | sample 2277091 | NCBI WGS metagenome assembly SDBS01 (sample SAMN10404972, study PRJNA504765) | marine sediment metagenome | isolation source: marine sediment core GS10_PC15, 163 cmbsf | place: Arctic Ocean: Southern Knipovich Ridge | collected 2010
TCAATCTTACCAAAACAGGGAATATTATGAAAGCAGTGTTTGGCGAACATATCGGGACAATTGTGGCAAAGGAGTAGCTATGGCTGTCGATGATGTATCAAAGATAACAAGTGAAGCAGAACATCGAATGAAGAAAGCGATTCAGGTATTACGTGATGAGTTCTTGACTATCCGTACAGGTAGAGCATCTACGACTCTTGTGGACAGGATAGATATATCATACTACGGCACGAAAACTCCCATAAAGCAACTTGCATCAATATCTACACCTGAGCCGAGGCTGATCATTGTAAAACCTTATGATAAAAACACACTTCCTGAGATAGAAAAAGCAATTATGCAATCGGAATTAGGCATAACTCCTTCTAATGATGGTAATATAATAAGACTTCCCATCCCACAGTTAACAGAGGAGCGAAGAAAGGATCTCATAAAAATAGTAAAGAATATGGCTGAAGATAGTCGGATAGCAGTACGAAATATACGTAGAGATGCCAACGACCATCTGAAAACACAAGAAAAGGATAAGAGTCTTTCTGAGGACTATGAGCATAGGGCTGAGGAAGAGATGCAAAAAAAGACAGATAAATACGTAGATGAGATAGACGATATGATTAAACAAAAAGAAGAAGAAATAATGGAGATCTAGTTTGACTTTCCGTTTTTGTCGAAAGACTAAAAATATAAGCTCGTATTGGGCGTAAGTGGCTAGTGTATCCTTACTCCTCTTCAATGTAACAGGATGAAGTTTGATAAGTTTTTCCGAAATAGTCGTTGAGACAACTTACATAGGACACCAGTAGGTCTGGTTTTGTTGCCCAAGCAGATAGATCAAGTTATAAGGAACTGAAATGTCAGGAAAACGACATCTTCGCACGGGAAGAAGTGGTCCTAGCGAAGATATTTTTTTAGCTAAAATAAAGTCAGGGGTTTTACCGAAACATGTTGCCATAATAATGGATGGCAATGGCCGATGGGCCAGGAAGAGGGGCAAACCAAGACTAGCCGGTCATCGTGCCGGTGTTAAGAATATTAGAACAGTTATTGAGGCTGCCCAGGATGTTGGAATAAAGTATTTGACTTTATATGTGTTTTCAGTTGATAACTGGCAAAGACCGGAAAGTGAAGTGACGGGTTTGATGCAGTTGCTCAAGGATAACATAAAACCGGAACTTGAGAATATTCAGAAAAACAATATTAAACTGCGCATTCTTGGACGATGGCGTGAACTTGATCCCGAAATAGTCAAGCAGCTTAAAAAGGCCATCGATACAACAAAGAACAACGATTCTGGCTATATTAATCTGGCACTGAACTATGGTAGTCGTGCAGAAATAGTTGATGCTGTAAAAAAGATTGTTGAGGCAGTTCAAGCAGGCGATGAAGATATTGCTGATATCAATGAGAAAATGATTGAAAAATATCTTTACACATTTGGCATCCCATCACCAGATCTACTAATAAGAACAAGTGGTGAGATGAGAATTAGTGACTTTCTTCTTTGGCAGATTGCTTATTCAGAGATCTGGGTGACACCTGTATTGTGGCCGGACTTCAGCCGCAAAGAGTTCTTTGATGCTATATATGATTTTCAGAAACGCCGTCGCCGTTTCGGCGGTCTGGATGATACAGAAAGCGATTATGACAATGCTTAAGTTTAGAGTTTTAAGTGCCATCATAGGTGTACCCATTGTGCTGTTTATAATCTTCTTGGGCCGCATACCGGTAGGTGTAATGGTCGTTCTTATATCAGCTTTCGCTTTGGTGGAATTCTACCAACCGTGGCAGTCTAAAAATATATATCCCTCTACATTGATCGGAATTACTTTTGGATGCCTTTTCCCCATAGTAGCCCTATTTGGTCTAGCCAGATATAGTGATTTTCTACTTGTCATCATGACTGTGCTGGCTGTTGTATGGCAGATGTTGTCTAAGAGAAAGACTAGACTAGGCGTTGATGCTGGATTAACCGTACTAGGTGTAATATTCGCCGGATTGTTTCCAAGCTATATTATTCGCATTGTTAGTTTGGAGAACGGACGACTTCTTCTTTTGACCGTTATACTTGGAGTATGGGCATGTGATATTGCTGCTTACACTATTGGAAAAATGATTGGCAAACACAAGCTGGCTCCGGAAATAAGTCCGAATAAAACGATTGAGGGTGCTGTAGCTGGATTCGTAGCAGGTTTTGCAGTTACGGTTTCTATGGGTCTGTTGATTCAAATAGGAATAGCTACAGCGTTGACCTTGGGATTAGTAATAGGCGTGATCACCCAGGTCGGAGATATGTTTGCCTCAATGATAAAGAGGGAGATAGGCATAAAAGATTTTGGTGCCTCAATTCCAGGACATGGTGGAGTTATTGACCGGTTCGATGGCCTATTCTTCGTTGTGCCGCTCGCTTTTTATCTCCTCGTATTATAATTGATGGATGATCACTGTTATATATCAGTAGATTGGGTGTGGAGGAAATCTTGACCGGTTCAAAGAAAATTGTCATATTGGGATCAACAGGCTCGATCGGACAACAGAGCATTGATGTTATAAAAGGACTTAAGAGTCAGTTTGAGATAGTTGGCTTATCAGCAAGAAGCAACGCTGATCTTTTGATCAAACAGGCGAGAACAGTAGGAGCGAAGAGGATCGCTCTGCTTGAAAAGCAAGAACATCTCAAAAAACTGCATGAAAAATATGATAAAGAACTAGAGATTATGACGGGCTTAGATGGCATATCATCTCTTTGCAGGAAAGACGATGTCGATATTGTCTTAAATGCAATAGTGGGTTCGATTGGTTTAAGGCCCACGCTTACAACACTGGAGAATGGCAAGGTCTTGTGCCTGGCAAATAAAGAGAGTTTGGTTGTTGGTGGTGAGCTTGTCTTGAATGTTGCTGACCGGAATAGCCAACAGATAATCCCGATTGATAGTGAACACAGTGCGATTTTTCAATGTCTAAAAGGACAAAATATTGACGAGGTTAAGCAAATAATCATCACAGCATCCGGCGGACCATTTTTTGGTAAAGAAAAAAATGAATTAGAAAATATTAAGGTCGATGAAGCCCTAGCTCACCCACGCTGGGAAATGGGTCCCAAGATAACAATAGACTCAGCTACAATGATGAATAAAGGATTGGAGGTCATCGAAGCACACTTTCTGTTCGGTGTCTCATATGACCGAATAAAAGTGGTTATCCATCAGCAGTCTATTGTCCATTCGTTGGTTGAGTTCAATGACGGTAGTTTCTTGGCTCAGCTTGGTCCAACCGATATGAGAATACCTATTCAATATGCATTGACATATCCAGAAAGAGAAAATTCGTCTGTCTCGAGTTTAGAGATAGGAGATCTTGAAGATCTTACCTTTGACAGACCAGACTATGAAGCTTTTCCGTGTTTAAGCTATTGTTATGAGGCGGGGAGGGCAGGAAAGACATATCCGGCTGTTCTAAACGCTTCAAACGAAGAAGCAGTCCAGGCATTCCTGGATAATAGAATAGGATTTCTAGATATATCTCGCATAGTTCGCGAGGCTTTGGATAAACATATTCCGGAAAACGTTGATAGTATTGTCCAACTTGAAGAAGCGGAAAAATGGGCCAGAAATAAAGCATTGCAGGAGATTGAAATCATACAAAGCAAAGGCAATATATGGGTTACGTAGTAATAGGGTTCTTAGGCATCAGTGTTTTGATTCTAGCGCATGAGATGGGCCATTTTTTAATAGCAAAACTTTTTAAAATGCCTGTTGATGTGTTTTGTATCGGTTATGGAAAACCCTTAAAATTCTTAAGATTTAAATACCACAATACTACATACGGATTGGGGTACATACCGTTCGGCGGATATGTAAAAATCCCAGGGTTAGATCCCCGCGAAGCAGAACTACTTTCAGACGAGAAGAAAAAAGATTTTAAAATACACAAGTACTGGAAACGAATCCTGGTGGCTATCGGTGGTTCCCTGGCCAATATAATAATGGCGGCCATTCTTTTTTCATTTATTTTTATGATTGGAGTGCCCGAACCTACCAATACAATTGAAAAAGTAATACCTGATTCACCGGCCAAAGAAGCCGGCTTAAGGTCCGGTGATGAGATAGTATCAGTCGACGGCAAGAACGTTTCTAGTTGGGAAGATACGGTTAAAGCAATTAGAAATGGTGAAAAAGATAGCATTGATGTAGAAGTTAAGAGAGATGGGCAGACCAGGAAGCTAGTAACCGAGGTTAGAGTAGAAAATAACGTAAGGTTTATTGGCATTGTTCCTGAAAGTGATATCGTGAGAGCCAATCCATTGATTGCTCTATACAAAGGTGCCGTAGGTGCGATTATTACAACGGTTGCGGTTGTGCAGGGAATTTACTTACTTTTAATAGGTGAGGTTCCATTCAGGCCGGTAAGCCCTATTGGGATTGTTCAAATAACATCGATGGCTGCACGACATGGGCTTGTTGCCTTTATAGATTTTATAGCTTTCATCAGTATATTGTTAGGAATAACTAATCTACTCCCTCTCTATCCTCTTGATGGGGGAAGGGTATTATTGTGGACATTTGAAAAGATCAAAGGGTCTCCGTTTAAACTTAGAACTGTCTTGGTCATCCAGGCAATGGGGGTCGGATTGCTATTCGTTCTAATGGTTAGTGCCGTATATCTTGATATATTGAGACCACTGCCTGATCCATTTAGGTAGTAAGTTATAGAACTGTTGAAGGATATGGAGATAAAAAGAAGAAAGACGAGAAGAATAAGTGTTGGCAAAGTGCCCATAGGTGGTGGTGCGCCAATAGCTATTCAGTCTATGACAAATACGAAAACATATGATACAAAAGCAACAATAGACCAGATCAAAGAACTCGAGGATGCTTGTTGCGAAATTGTGCGTGTATCAGTTCCTGATCGCAGATCAGCTAGAGCTCTTCCACAAATAAAGGAAAAGATAAGTATCCCGTTAATTGCTGATATTCATTTCAATTGGAAAATGGTGGAGCTTGCAGTTGATGGAGGAGCTGACGGAATCAGGATAAACCCCGGCAATATGAGTGCTAAAGACATCTATAGGACTATTGAGCTGGCCAAGAACAACAAGATAGCACTGCGGATAGGAGTGAACGCCGGTTCACTAGAACAAAGCATTCTTGAAAAGTACAAGCATCCCAGTCCACCGGCGTTAGTTGAGAGTGCGATGAAAAGTATAAAACTTTGCCAGAATCTTTCATACGAATGCGTCAAGATATCGGTAAAAGCCTCTTCAGTTACTGATACTATAGATGCCTATAGGCTTCTTTCCAAAAGGACCGACTATCCTCTTCATATAGGTATCAGTGAAGCAGGTCTTTTAAAAACAGGCTCAATCAAGTCAGCAGTCGGCATAGGTATTCTTCTTTATGAAGGAATTGGAGACACGATACGAGTTTCGTTAACTGATAACCCTGTGGAGGAAGTACTTGTAGGGTACGAGATTCAAAAATCTTTAGGATTAAGGAAAGGTCTTGAGTTAATCTCATGCCCGACATGCTCGCGATGTCAGATTGATCTGATCAATTTAGTAAAAGAGATCGAGCATAAACTAAAACCATATAAAAGTCTCCCGATCAAGGTTGCTGTTATGGGGTGTGTAGTTAATGGACCGGGAGAAGCTCGAGAATCAGATATCGGTATTGCGTGCGGCGTAGATGATGGAGTTCTGTTTAAAAATGGTAAGGTGGAGAGAAAGATAGCTAAAACTCGATTCATGCATGAATTAATGAAGTCAGTAGAAGAATATATATTAGAACATCACAACAAGAGGTGATTATTCAAAAATGACAGATGAAGACAGAACACCAATGCCTGAGAAGCTTACAAAAAAAAGCGCAAACATGTCTAGGTGGTATACAGATGTGATACGTATGGCAAAGCTTGCCGACTACGCTCCGGTTAAAGGATGCATGGTCATAATGCCATACGGTTTTAGCCTATGGGAGAATATAAAAGCGGGATTAGATAAGAAGATAAAAGAAACAGGCCACGTCAATGCATATTTTCCACTATTAATACCAGAGAGCTTTCTAAAAAAAGAAGCTGAGCATGTAGAAGGTTTTTCACCTGAAGTTGCCTGGGTAACTTACGGTGGTGACAATGAGCTGGAGGAGCGGTTGGCCATAAGACCGACTTCAGAAGCAATGATCTGTTATATGTACTCAAAGTGGATAAAGTCATGGCGGGATCTTCCATTGAAGATCAACCAGTGGGCAAATATTGTTAGATGGGAGATGGTAACGCGGCTATTCTTAAGAACAACAGAGTTTTTATGGCAAGAAGGTCATACAGCTCATGCTACTGAAAAAGAGGCGGAGGAAGAAGCCTTGAAGATGTTGGGTGTTTATAGAGATTTTGTCCAAAATGAACTGGCGATACCGGTGCTGATAGGTAAAAAATCAGATGCTGAGCGATTTGCTGGAGCACTGCACACTTATACACTTGAGGCTTTGATGTCAGATGGAAAAGCATTGCAAGCCGGTACATCACATAATCTTGGACAGCACTTTTCAAAGGCATTCAGTATCAAGTATCTGGATAAGGATGAAAAGGAAAAACATGTTTGGCAGACGTCATGGGGGGTATCGACCAGGCTTATCGGTGGATTAGTAATGATACACGGTGACGATGCCGGGCTGGTAATGCCGCCAAGGGTAGCTCCTACACAGGTTGTAGTTGTTCCAATTTGGAACGATAAGAACAAACCTGAAGTACTTGATGAAGTAGAAAAGCTTAGAATCAGATTAGAGAAGGTGTGTCGCGTAGAAGCAGACACAAGAGATGAATACCGGCCTGGCTGGAAGTTTAGCGAGCACGAGATGCGCGGTGTTCCTTTGAGAATCGAGATAGGCCCCAAGGATATTGCAAAAAAACAAGTCGTCCTGGTACGAAGAGATACAAGGCAAAAGGATTTCTGCAGCATGGATGATCTAGAGCCCAAGGTTGACAAGATATTGGCCTTAATACAAAAGAATTTATTTGCCAATGCATTGGAGTTTAGAAAATCTCGTACTTTTAAGATAGAATCCATTTCCGACATGATCAAAGCATTAGATCAAAATAAAGGATTTATCGAAACGTTTTGGTGTCAGAATGATAAGTGTGAATCGGAAGTAAAAGAAAAAACCAAGGCAACGATCAGGTGCATTCCTTTCGATGATGAACAAGAAGAAGGTGTCTGTCTGGTGTGCGGAAAAAATGGAACTAAAGTATATTTTGCCAGAGCTTACTAGATGCCCATGAGAACCAGGAACAAGAAAACCGAAGATTGAATACAAAATACCAAAAACGAGGAAGAATGGATCTTGATAATCACAAAGTGGCTGTAATTATTCCTGCATATAACGAAGAATCAAGGATTTCTTCAGTGCTTGATGTAGTCACGGCAGTCGATAAAGTCGATGAGATCATAGTTGTAGATGATGGATCGGAAGACGGAACATATGATGTTGCGGCGAGATATCCGGTTAAAATAATAAGATTCGACTCGAACAAAGGAAAGGGAGCTGGTCTAAAAGCGGGGATAGGGCAAAGCGATGCCGATATATTTGTCTTTATTGATGCTGACCTTATCGGACTTAAAAATAAACACATAGAATCGCTTATCGAACCGTTGATCAATGATGCAGAAATAGATATAGTTAACGGCCGTTTTTCGGGTGGCAGGTTAAGTACTAATCTTTCACAAAGGATTGCTCCCACATTGAACAGCCAAAGAGCGCTAAGAAGGACCTTTCTTAACAAGCTACCGGATTTCAGCAAATCTAGATTTGGTGTAGAGACAATAATGACAAAGCAGGCAGAGCGATCTGACTCAAAGACGTTTGATGTCAACCTGGATGGAGTAAGCCAGTATCTAAAGGAAGAGAAGCTTGGATTTATAAAAGGAGTCGCCAGTCGTTTGTCTATGTATAGAGACATTATAAAACACCGTTACTCGAGGAGGCATCAATAGGATCAACCTTTTTAGGTTGGTTTAAAAAGGGAAGTGACAGGGTCTTTTCAATAGTATCTATCTGTTGCATGGGATTTCTCTATATGTTATGATTTGAACGGCAAAAACTTCACGTTTGAAGCAAAAAGAGTGGGTAATACCCGCTCTTTTTTAACTGATGGGCTAAGTAGCAAAGGAGGCCTGCAAGATGAGCAGGGAGCTCATAGATGCTCTCAAGCAGATCGAGAGAGAAAAGGGAATAGACCCCAGTGGATTAATGGAGACTCTGGAGGACGCTTTATTGGCAGCTTATAGGCGAGACTATGGTGATATTCCGGAGACCAGAGTGGAAGTCGATCATGAGACAGGTGATATAAAGGTTTTCGCAACCGAGGAGGGCAAAGAGGGAGAAATAGAGGTTACCCCGTCTGACTTTGGGAGAATTGCAGCTCAAACTGCAAAACAGGTCATTCTTCAGCGCATACGCGAGGCTGAAAGAGACCTTATGTATGAAGAGTATAAAGACAGAGAGGGAGATATTGTAACGGGAATCGTCCAGCAAACAGCTCAGCAATATACGCTTGTCGATCTTGGACGTGTTGAGGCTTTACTGCCTGAGAAAGAACAGACTCATGGGGAGAGATATGATCACGGATCACGCTTAAAAGCATATATCATTGAAGTCAGAAGGAGCACGAAAGGACCTCAGATCAAAGTATCAAGAACACACCCAGGTCTCTTAAGACGTCTTTTTGAACTTGAAGTCCCCGAAATATTAGAAGGTCTGGTCGAGATTAAATCAGTTGCTCGCGAAGCCGGTTATCGTTCAAAGATCGCTGTGCTTTCAAATGATGAGAATGTAGATCCTGTTGGAGCATGTGTTGGAGCAAAGGGATCGCGTGTTCGAATGGTTGTAAGCGAACTTAGGGGAGAGAAGATCGATATTGTAAAGTGGAGCGACGACCCTGAAAAGTTTATCGCCAATGCTTTGAGTCCGGCAAAAGTAAAAAAAGTGATTTTATATGATAAGGAGCAAACAGCCCAGGTCATTGCTGCTGATGATCAGCTATCACTTGCTATTGGCAAAGAAGGGCAAAATGTGCGTCTTGCTGCTAAACTTTCTGGTTTGCGAATAGATATAAAAAGCGAAGATCAAGTGAAAGAAGAAGACTTAGGAAAAACATCTGCTAAGCCCAAGAAAAAAAAGAAAACTAAAGCCAAGAAACAATGTGCCGCAAAGACAGTTGCTGGAACTAGATGTACCAGGAATGCAAAACCAGACAGCAAGTACTGCGGAATTCATATGAAAAAAGAGTCGTAGCTGATTTTTAAGATGAAGGAGCGAATAGAACCGCAAAGAACATGTGTTATTTGTCGTAAAGGAACTAGCAAGAGGCGTCTTCTAAGGGTTGTAATCAGTAAAAATGGTCAAATAGTAGTTGATATGACTGACAAGATGCGACTACACGGACGTGGAGCTTATGTTTGTAGAGAAGAGTCGTGTTTTAAAAAGGCAATCGACAATAAGGCGCTTCAGAGATCGATTATAAGGAAAAAGAAAATGTAGGAATCCTGTATACATTTGATATCCAGGCTTAGGGTTGAGAGCAGGCACCAGATTATGAGAGTTTACGAACTAGCTAAAGATCTGAATTTAACGAGCAAAGAGATGATCGAGATGCTGAAGAATCTCGGGCATGATATTAAAAGCGCTCAATCGAGTATTCCAGAGAAAGCAATCGACCATATTAAGAAAGAAACAAAGCTTGCTTTAGAAAAAAAGGAAAAAGAAGCAGCAGTAAAGAAAGCGATAAGAGCGAAGAAGCAGGAATCAATTGAAGCGGAGACTCTCGAGTCAGAAGAAGAAGTCGTTGTCTCTATGGAAGAAGAAGAAAAAGAGAAAAGAGAAATACTCGAAGTCTCAAAAGGAATAACTGTAAAAGATTTTGCAGCCAAATTAGAGCATCCACCAGCTGATATAATAAAAATGCTCATGTCGCTTGGCGAGATGATTACGATAAACCAGTCAATGAGCGATGAAGCTATCAATATAGTTGGCGAGGAATTCGGCTACGAAGTACATATAAAGGGTGAAGCGATCCCCGAACTGATTGAAATAGAAGAGGTTGCAGATAAACCGGAGGACATGACACACAGACCTCCCATCGTGACTATTATGGGACATGTAAATCATGGAAAGACAGCACTTCTAGACGCTATTAGAGAGACCGATGTCGTTTCTGAAGAAGCTGGAGGTATAACACAGCATATCGGTGCATACCAGATAACACACAATGGAAAGAAAATAACATTTATTGATACTCCCGGACATGAAGCATTCACAGCTATGAGGGCAAGAGGAACAAAAGTCACTGATATTGCTATTCTGGTGGTTGCTGCTGATGACGGTGTTATGCCACAGACCATAGAAGCGCTGGATCATGCACGAGCAGCCCAAGTCCCCATAATCGTAACCATAAACAAGATAGATAAGCCAGGCTGTGACCCAGATCGTATAAAGAAACAGCTCGTGGAACACGAAGTTGTACCCGAAGAGTGGGGTGGAGAGACGATATTTGTCGATGTCTCAGCAAAGCAAATAACAAACATTGATGAGCTTTTGGAAATGATCTTGCTAGTAGCCGAGCTAAATGAGTTTATGGGAAATGAAAAGGTACCGGCTAAGGGAACAGTTATTGAAGCTGAACTGGACAAAACAAGAGGGCCAAAGGCAACTGTCTTAATAAACCGCGGTATTTTAAAATTAGGCGACATAGTCGTTGCTGGATCAAGTTATGGACGTAATAAAGCTATGTCAAATGATCATGGAAATAAGATCGACAAAGCATATCCTTCGCAACCGGTAGAGATTCTGGGATTATCCACTGTGCCTGAAGCTGGCGATATTGCTCAAGTTGTTAAATCCGAAAAGGTGGCAAAAGAGATCGTAGAAAAGAGGATCGCACTACAGCGAGACAATGAGCTAAAGAAGTCACACGTTACTCTGGACAATCTTTTCGATCAAATAAAGCAGGGAGAGGTAAAGGATCTAAATATAATCATCAAAGCAGACGTTCAAGGATCGGTAGAAGCATTGAAAGAGTCATTGGCAAAAATTGATCAGGAAGAAGTACGTATAAATATTGTTCACTCGACAGTGGGTGGTATCAAACAGACGGACATTATGCTAGCTGCGGCATCCGATGCTATCGTTGTAGGATTTAATGTTCGTCCAGATATCAAAGCTAGAGATATGGCCAAGAAAGAGCAAGTCGACGTAAAACTATATAACGTTATATACCGGATTATAGATGATATAGAGGCTGCAAGAAAAGGAATGTTAAGTCCCGAGATAATAGAGAAGGATACAGGGAGAGCCAGAGTTCAAAGGCTCTTCAAGGCGTCGAAGATCGGCACTATTGCTGGATGTATTATAGAAGAAGGCGAAATCAAACGAAGTTCTAATATAAGAATTGTTAGAGAAGGCGTGGTCATAAACGAAGGAAAAATAAAATCACTGCGACGGTTTAAAGACGACGTTTCCTCGATAACACAGGGCTTAGAATGCGGTATATTAATAGAGAATTTTAACGATGTTAAGGTTGATGATATTCTGGAAGCTTATTCAATTGAAGAAAAGCCTCGTGAGTAGCTTGTCAAACCTCCTTAGTTAGATCGCAGGGATATAGTCATGATCGTTGGTATTTTCCAAATTGAACTTCGGTTGTTAGAATCTCGTTCATTGAAAGAAAAGCGCAATACCCTGAGAAAGATCATCCAGTCTCTAAAAAAACAACACAATGTATGTATTTCTGAGATAAGTCATAGAGACTTGAGACAGAGAGCGACGCTTGGCATTGCTTGTATATCAAGATCGGAGTATCAGGCCAGGAATTTTCTTCATAGAATAGAAGAAGAGATCATTTCAGGATATACAGTAGAGATAATTGGCTCGACAATAACAGTAAGCGATATTGATGTTTAGAAGTAGGTGGAAGAATTGAGCCAGAGAGCAGATCGGGTTGCAGAGGCATTTCGTGAAGAGATTATGGATATCATTCAGAAATCACTCAAAGATCCCAGAATCGGATTGACAACTGTGACGAATGTCAGAGTAACCAATGACTTACAGCATGCCGTGGTTTATATAAGCGTCTTGGGGGATAGTAACGATAAAAAAGAAACTTTGAAAAGACTTATTCATGCCAAGGGTTATATACGTTCAGAAATGGGCAAAAGAGTGAGACTCAAATTCCTGCCTGACATAGATTTTAAATTAGACAATACGGTTGAAGAGCAGATGAGAGTAGCTGAAATACTGCATAAGTTACACGAAGAAGAGGAAGACGAATGAAGGACTGGTCTATGGTTGAGAAAATTATTAATAGAAATGAGTCCTTTGTTGTGGCTACACATGTTATGCCTGATGGCGATGGCATCGGATCGCTTTTGGCTCTTTCGCATACCCTAAGAAAGTTGGGTAAGAATGTATTTCCTACTTGGGGTAGCAAAATAGATGTTCCTGCTCAGTATAGTTTTCTTCCCGGTCTCAATGGATTGGTGGAGCCAGCGGACCTGCCAAAGAGCGACCTTGGAACTATCGTTTTAGATTGCGCAAGCATAGAGCGCTTGGGAGTCTTAGTAGATAGGTTTAGAATAGACAAAGACTCAATAAACATCGATCATCATCAAGACAATAAAGGATTTGGAGTAGTAAATATTATCCGCAAAGAAGCCTCTTCAACCTGTGAAATAATCTATGACCTCATAAAACATATGCTTATGATCAAGAAGGAAACAATAGACAAAGATATAGCTATTTGCCTATATACAGGAATTGTAACAGATACGGGAAGATTTCAATACTCGTCAACGACAAAAGAGACCTTTAGAATAGCCGGGGAATTACTTGATCTTGGAGTTGATCCAAGTTTTATCTTTAAAAATGTTTATGAGAAGCAAGAATTGGGCAGGCTTAAGCTATTTGGCCATGCTTTTATAGATACGAAGATGCTGGAAGACATAGGCCTTGTGTATACGGTCATAGACCCTGATAGTTTCAAGAAAACCAATACAAATCCAGAGGATAGCGAAAGTCTGATCGATGCTCTTAGATCAGTAAAAGGGGTGCAGGTAGCGGTACTTTTTAAACCCGGCAAAAAGGGTGAAGAGCTACGGGTAAGCATGAGGTCGACTGGTCATGCAGACGTTGCGAAGATTGCTGGTATATACGGTGGCGGTGGACATAAACTGGCTGCCGGATTTAGTTCAAACAAGTCCTTAGAGGAAGTCAAGGATAGCCTGTTTATCGAAGTCAGGAAAGTGCTGGGGTCAAGGAGAACAGAAAAAGAATGAAAGGCATATTGCTGGTAGATAAAGAAAAGGGGCCTACATCGCATGACGTTGTTGATGAAATTAGAGAGGTCCTTGAGATGAAAAGAGTTGGTCATGCCGGAACGCTAGATCCGGACGCAACTGGATTGCTCGTTGTCTTGATCGGAGAAGCAACCAAGCTATCACAATTCATTTCAGCAGATAATAAAAGTTATCATGGATCAATGGTTCTCGGTATACGAAAAGATACACTAGATAAATCAGGCCTGACAATCTCGAAGGAGCCTGTTGAGAAAGTTGAGAAAAGAGATATCGAAAAGGTGTTTAGCAGTTTTGTCGGAAGGATCAAGCAAACAACGCCCAAGGTGTCAGCTGTAAAGGTAAACGGTAAGGCTTTATATGTTTATGCTAGGAATAAACAGGATGTAGATCAACCTATTCGTGATGTAGAGATATATGATTTAAGCATATCAAAGATTCGTTTTGGAGAATTTCCGATGATAGATTTTTCGGTTGAATGCAGCAAAGGCACATACATAAGAGCACTTGCCGCGGAAATTGGTGAAAAACTGGGATATGGTGCTTATTTACACTCGTTAAGACGTTTGAGATCAGGAGCATTTAGTCTCAGAGAAGCGATAACAATAAGTGATATAAGAAGATATAAAGAACGAGGCGGTTTAGATGATGTTCTAATTACACTTGAGCGCGCTGTTGAAAAATACCCAGCTGTAAAGATCAAACCTTCTTACAGTAAAGCCGTTCGCAACGGATCGAGTGTTAAACGCGACATGTATGATACTAGTGATAACATAAAAACAGCAAACACCCTGATCAGAGTAATTGATCAGAATTATAGATTAATAGCGGTACATAAGTTTAAAAGTATTAGTCAACCGACTGAAGTAGTGCGTGTCTTCAATAGCTGAGAGGTGTGTATTATTTGAAAGCAAGCGCATTGACCATTGGTTTGTTTGACGGCGTTCATCTTGGTCATCAATACATAATCAGAAGAGTCGTAGAAGTATCTACGCGCGACCATCTAAGAAGCATTGCTGTTACTTTTGACAGGCATCCAAGCGAGATACTAAGCAAAGAAAACAACCCCAAACTTATTACTCAGACGGAAGTGAAAACAACATTAATAAAGGAGATGGGAATAGAACAAATCGAACTTATCGAGTTCAATCGAGAGTTTGCTGAGCTAGACCCTCAAAAGTTTCTTGAAGTGTTTCTATTGCCACTAAATGTGAGTGAGCTAATAGTAGGAGAAGACTTTATGTTTGGACATAATAGGAAAGGTGACATGGCTTTTCTAGATAAATATGCGTCGATCAATAATATCAAGCTTGTCTCGATTGCTCTTCAGAGAATAAATGGAGAGAAAATATCAAGTTCTCGTATTCGTCAGCTTATTGTCCAAGGTAATATTGAACTTGCTGCCAAGTATTTAGGCAGATACCCGCTTTATACAGGACAAGTTGTACGAGGAGAGTCTCGGGCGTCATCTTTTGGATATCCAACGGCAAATATAGAGTTACATAACAATCTGTGTCTGCCAAAGTCAGGCGTATACGCTGGTGAAGTGACTGCTTCAAACTTTACAAGACCATGTCTTATAAACATTGGATACGCTCCTACGTACGGGGATCGAGACGAAAAGGTTTTTGAAGTTCATATCCTGGACTATAAAAATGAGCTATACGGACAGAAGCTCAATGTAACCATCAAGAAGATGATCAGAGAGGAAAAGAGATTTGCTGATGAGAAATCCCTGGTCAATCAGATTAGCAAAGATGTAAAATTACTTAGAAATATGATAAGATGAAAATTTGGAAAGAAAGGAGGACTGATCTAGGTAAGTGGTTTTATCAAAAGATAAGAAACAAGAGATTATAGATAGTTTTAAGGCTCACGATGGAGATACGGGATCTCCGGAAGTACAGATCGCCCTGTTGACAAACAGGATCAGCTATCTTACTGAGCATCTTAAGACTCATAAGAAAGACAATCATTCACGGCGCGGCCTACTTTTAATGGTAGGTCAGAGAAGAAAGCTTTTGACATATCTTATAGAGAAAGATAAAAAACGTTACAGCAAGGTTATCAAAGAGCTTGGTCTACGCCGATAATACTAATTGCTTTGGAGGTATTCTGATTGGAAAACACGGTAAACATAGAGATTGACGGCAGATCTATTAGCCTTGAGACAGGAAAGTGGGCTAAGCAGGCAAATGCATCTGTGACGGTAAAATGTGGTGGTTCTCTCGTTCTGGTTACTGTTGTAGCCGGCAAGGAACCGAAAAGGGGTATAGACTTTTTTCCTCTGGTTGTCGACGTAGAGGAGCGAATGTATGCTGCTGGCAAGATTCCCGGCGGTTTCATTAAAAGAGAGGGCAGACCGAGTGAAGGCGCTATTCTAACAGCCCGAATGATCGACAGACCCGTAAGACCGCTATTCCCCGACGAGTTTGTAACAGATGTTCAAATAATCGCAACAATTCTGTCGGTTGATCAGATTAATCCACCGGATGTACTAGCAATGATCGGTGCATCAGCTGTATTAACGATTTCAAACATTCCATTTAATGGTCCTTTTGCAGCTATTAGAGTAGGAATAATCGACGACAAATATGTTTTTAATCCAACATTTGAGGAACTTGAAAAAAGTAAGATTAACCTTATTGTTACTGGTACAAAAGAAGCGATCACGATGGTTGAAGGCGAAAGTCTTGAGGTGAGCGAGAACGTTATTCATGATGCGATTATGGAAGCTGAAAAAAAGATACAAGAATTAATCCAGCTACAGGAAGAATTACAGGATAAAGCAGGAGTCGAAAAGAAAACATTCGAGCCGCTTATAATGGATGAGGCTTTAAAAAAAGAAGTATTAGCAAAGATAACCGAACCGATGAAAAAGGCTTTGAGGAACACTTCAAGATCCGATAGACAAGAAACTATAAGAAAAATGGGAAACGATCTAAAACAGGAATACGAGGACATCTATGAAGAAAAAGGTTGGGAAATAAAAAAGACTGTCTATGACCTGGAAAAAAAGGAAGTTAGAAGACTTATTCTTGAGGAAGGTTACAGGATCGATGGTCGAAGTGTGGATGAGATCAGAAATATCACTTGTGAATCAGGGCTGCTTCCGAGAACTCACGGATCGGGACTTTTTACCCGTGGACAAACTCAGGTTCTTAGCGCACTTACGCTAGGCGCTTTAGGCGAACTGCAGAGACTTGATGGTCTGGGAGTCGAAGATGGCAAGCGTTTCTTGCATCATTATAATTTTCCTCCATTTTCAACAGGTGAAACAGCTTTCATGAGAGGTCCAAAAAGACGCGAGATCGGACACGGAGCTCTTGTGGAAAGAGCTCTGGCAACGATTATTCCTGACGAAGAGGAATTCCCTTATACAATACGAATCGTATCCGAGATCCTGGAGTCAAACGGCTCTTCATCAATGGCTAGCGTATGCGCAAGCACCATTGCTCTTATGGATGCAGGTGTGCCTGTAAAGGAACCGGTTGCCGGGATCGCCATAGGGCTTGTGAAACAAGATGAAAAAGAAGTAGTTTTAACCGACATTCAGGGATTGGAGGACTTTTTTGGTGACATGGACTTTAAGGTTGCCGGAACGAAAAATGGGATAACAGCATTGCAGATGGACATAAAGACATCAGGAATATCATTCGAAACGATAAATGCTGGTCTAAACAGAGCCAAAGAAGCTCGCTTATTCATACTAGAGAAGATCGCGGAGATTCTACCACAACCACGCGAAGAACTATCTCCTTTTGCTCCTAGAGTGGTAAATATAAAGATTCCGACAGATAAGATCAGAGAAGTAATCGGACCTGGCGGAAAGATGATACGGAGCATAGTGGATGAGACGGGTGCATCAATTGACATAGAAGATGATGGTCAGATCCTAATAACCGCAAAGGACAATGATGCTGCTAAAAAAGCGCAGGAGATAATAGAGAAAATAACCGCCCCTCCAAAACCGGTAAATGTAGGCGAGAGTTACACGGGAACCGTTGTATCTATAACACCGTTTGGCGCATTTGTTGAAGTAGTCCCTGGTCGTGATGGTCTGGTCCATATATCAAAACTAGCAGATCATCGTGTCAACAAGGTCGAAGACGTTGTCAAGGTAGGACAGAAACTGGATGTCGACGTGATCGGTGTTGATAACCAGGGAAGAGTGAGCTTGGCAACATCTGGTTTGAAATCGTCCAAGACGGGAGACAATAGCCGCCGAAAAAGATCTTGAAAACCAGAAAGCTTTATTCTAAAACAAAACTGAGCGACAAAATGACCATTGTATCTGACAAAGTTCCGTATACTAGGTCAGTTGCATTAGGATTCTGGATGAGATCCGGAACACGTGATGAACCGGTGAAGAAAGGCGGAATCAGTCATTTCCTTGAACACCTGATATTTAAAGGAACCCCCACGCACTCGGCAAGAGATATTGCTGAGATCTTTGATTCCATCGGTGGCGAACTAAATGCATTTTCATCCAAAGAATATACATGCTTTTACGCTCGTATTCTCGATAAAAATTTGCCTCTGGCCATTGATGTTCTTACAGATATGATAGCAAACTCTATGTTTAATAAGAAAGATATCGGAGCTGAGAGAAAGGTTATTCTTGAAGAGATAAGAATGCATCAGGATGCTCCATCCGAATTAATATATGATTACTTCGACCGCCTGATTTTTAAAGATCATCCGCTAAGCCGGCCAATATTAGGAACCTCGAGTTCAATTCGTGGAATCAACCGGGATGATATTAGGACCTATTATAAAAACCACTACTTTCCAGCAGATATGGTAGTTGCGGCTGCAGGAAATATTAGTCATAATAATCTTGTAAAACTGCTTGAGAATAAATTTGTTGGTATTGCAGATAAGAAAAATGATCGAACCACAGAAGAACTGAAAAATAATCCAAGAGTCTCTATTCATCAACGAATGACTCAACAAGGACATATTTGCTTCGGCGTAGAAGGATTGCCTGTAAATCATCCTAGTCGTTTTGCTTTAGCGGTGTTGGATACTATACTTGGAGGAGGCATGAGTTCTCGCTTGTTTCAGAACATTAGAGAGAAGCGTGGTCTCGTATATTCCATACACTCATATCATTCGAACTTCTCCGAAAAAGGTATTGCAGGCATTTATGCCGGGACTCAACCAAAAAAAACACGACTGGTAGTCGATCTGATTGCCGAAGAAATAGGCAAGATTTCTGATCAAGGACCGACCCAAAAAGAAATAGACAGAGCAAAAGAACACGCAAAAGGGACAATTCTACTAAGTATGGAAGATACAACTATCAGGATGTCACGTCTGGCAAAATCAGAAGTCTATGATAGTGAGTATCTTACTGCGGATGATCTGGTTGATCGAATTGACAAAGTTACTCTTGATGAGGTTATTCAACTAGCAAACGATATGTTTTCTCAACCACGAGTACTGACATTGATCGGACCTTTTAAGGAAAAGGAGTTTAACGATCTGGGAGATGTAAGCGTAACGAAGAGCAAGAAATAAGAGAGGCATGGGTGGATCTGAATGATCATGAATGTAGCTATTAATGGTGCGTATGGGAAAATGGGCGTTGCTGTCTGTCGGGCGGTTTTAGATGAATCAGATTTAAATCTTTCTGCGTGTTGTGATATTAATTCAGATTTCTCAACTAATAGTTTTAATAAGACTTTTGATACGGTGACCCCGAACTTAGTAATAACACATGATATTAAAGAAATGCTTGCCGAATCGCCCGATGTTGTTATCGATTTTACCCATCCCGATAGCGTCTTTGAGAATGCTAAAACAATTTTAGAAAGTAGAGTTCATGCTGTTATCGGCACGACTGGACTAGATGAGGATTCATTGGTTGAGATAAAAAAATTAACCGATAAAGGATATGCAAACGCGATTGTTGCTCCAAATTTTGCTATCGGCGCAATTTTGATGATGCAATTCGCAAAAATTGCAGCCAAGTATCTAGATGGATGTGAGATTATCGAACTCCATCATCCAGGAAAGGCAGATGCGCCGTCAGGGACATCGATTAAAACAGCAGAACTTGTTAAGGCTGAGAATAGATTAAGGCTCAAGAAGGGCGAAAAGGAGCTGAACGAGGGCGCAAGAGGTGCTTTCGTTAAAGGTACGCATATACATAGCGTAAGGCTTCCTGGTCTAGTAGCTCATCAGGAAGTGATATTTGGAGGAGTCGGTCAAACATTGACCATAAGGCATGACTCAATAAGCCGGGAATCGTTTATGCCCGGAGTCATAATGGCCATTAAGGCGGTGTCAGACAGGCAAGGCTTGACCTATGGTCTTGAAAACCTGCTGAACATTTAAAAGAACGATCGGACATATAATGTGCAGATTTTTCTAGCATTAGCCTTTGGAGGTGAGATAGATGGATTTTGGAAGAACTATTACCGCGATGGTAACTCCTTTTAATACCGATCTAACTGTCAACTATGATATGGCTGCTGAATTGGCTGACTATCTTGTAAGTAACGGCTCTGACGGACTATTAATAACTGGAACCACAGGTGAGTCATGTACACTTACGATGGAAGAATCAACTAAGCTATATAAGACTGTCAAAGATGCTATCGGAGACCGCGGAGCCGTAATAGCTGGTAGCGGTAGCAACTCGACTCATGAAGCAATACACTTGACCCAAAGTGCGGAAAAAGCAGGTGTTGATGCTAGTTTGCAGGTTGGTCCATACTACAATAAGCCATCACAGGCCGGTTTTTTACATCATTTCAGCGAAATCGCCAATAATACGAAACTACCTATTATTATATACAATATACCGGGAAGGACCAGCAAGAACATTAGCGCAGATACGATCATAGAGCTTGGAAAGATTAATAATATTGTCGGTGTCAAAGAGGCTAGCGGAGATCTAAAGCAGATATCCAAGATAATCGAAGAAACATCGGATAGTTTTGTCGTCTTAAGTGGTGATGACTTTTTGACTTTACCTATACTATCTCTAGGTGGAGATGGAGTTATTAGCGTTGCCTCGCATATAGCAGGCGAAAAGATCAGCCATATGATCAGTTCTTTTATCCAGGGTGATGTCAAAGAAGCGTCAGCGACACATCATAAGCTGTCTGCATTATTTAATGTATTGTTTATCACCACAAATCCGGCGCCCGTAAAGACAGCGTTAAATATTTTAGGTAAAAATGTAGGTGGAGTAAGATTGCCTCTCTATAAACCGAGCCAAAAAGAGATAGATCAGATAAAGCGTGTTCTCCATGATATGGAGCTGGTGTAGTGCTTAAACTGATTCCACTGGGTGGTTTTGGCGAAGTCGGCAAGAACATGCTTGTCGTTGAATATGCAAATGACATTATAGTAATTGATGCCGGGCTTATGTTTCCGGAAGATGAAATGCTTGGTATTGATCTAGTCCTTCCCGATTTCTCATACTTGATACGCAATAAAAGGAAAGTAAGGTGTATATTCTTAACACATGGACACGAAGATCACACCGGAGCCTTGCCTTTTTTGCTGCGACAAGTAAATGTACCTGTCTATGGGACAAAGCTTACGCTAGGTCTAGCTAAGGGAAAGCTTAAGGAACATAGAATGCTTGATGACGTAAATCTAAAAGTAATAGACTCTGAAAGCAAAGTAAATATAGGCAAGTTTAAGTTGTCGTTTATCCATGTAAGTCATAGTGTTCCGGATGGACTGGGTTTAGCTATTGAGACACCGGAGGGATTAGTTGTCCATTCCGGAGATTTTAAACTGGACCAAACCCCTGTAGACGGGTGGCCAACTGAGTTAAACAAGTTTGTGATGCTTGGAGAAAAGGGTGTTCTGGCATTGCTTGCGGATAGCACGAATGTAGAAAGTCCCGGATATACATCATCGGAGACCACGGTTGGTGATGCTCTTGAACGGGTTTTCAAGCAAGCGAGACAAAGAATTGTCGTCGCATGCTTTTCTTCACACATACACAGGATTCAGCAAATCATAGATGTTGCCTGCTTAAACAAGCGAAAAATTGCAGTAGCTGGACGAAGTATGCGTGGAAGCGTGTCTATAGCATCCGAGCTTGGATATTTATCCATTCCGGATGGCGCCATGATAGGTATACACAAAGTCAATGATTATCGACCAGATCAGGTTGTGATACTTGCTACCGGAAGCCAGGGAGAACCTATGTCGGCTCTAGCCCGGTTGGCGTCTCATGACCACAAGCACATATCTCTGGTCCCGGGGGATACCGTAATAATCTCAGCATCAGCCGTTCCCGGCAATGAAAAGTCGGTATCTAGGACCATAGACCAGCTTTTCAGAATCGGCACCCATGTGCATTATGAAGAAAGGGCAGGGGTTCATGTATCCGGACACGCTGGCCAGGAAGAGATCCGTCTCATTATCAACCAGGTAAAACCGAAGTACTTCATCCCCATACACGGTGAGTACCGCCACTTAAAAAGAGCGTCTGAATTAGCAGAAGACCTTGGAATACCGAGCGATAACGTATTTGTTATTGAAAACGGCGATGTGATAACTTTTAAAAAAGGTAAAGGTAAAATAGACGGAAGCGTAGCTGCCGGTGCCATGTTTGTCGATGGTCTGGGGATTGGAGATATCGGAGATGTAGCTTTGCGGGATCGTGTAAAACTTGCCCGTGACGGTGTCTTTATAGTCGTTGTGGCCATAAGCAGACAGACTGGTGAGATTATTACCGGACCGTATGTAGTTTCTCGCGGATTCGTATATCCAAAGGAAACACGAGATCTGATAGAAGAATCAAAATCTGTTGTAGCGAATACCTTGAGCGAATGCAAAAGTGAAGATATTATTGATGAAGGTGTATTGAAAATACATGTCAGGGAAGCTCTGGGACGTTATTTATACAAATCGACAAAGCGCCGGCCTATGGTGATGCCGATTATTATGGAAGTATAGCTTGCCAGAGACCCGTAACCAGTTACCGGTAACCAGTAGTGAAAATCATTTGAGACAACAAGTAAGAGCAATAAGAAGCTATGAACAGTGAGCAGTAGGATCTTAAACCAATAGAAGGTATACACTTTTGCCGGGAGACTTAAAAACTGCGACATGACATTGATGTCGAGTCTGATGCTGAAAGGTTTTCGGACTACATTTTATGCATAGAATAAGCAATATCTAATAGAATAGATATTGAAGAATAAGACTTAATAGCCGACAGTAGAAGTTGTCTTAATAATAAGGTTGTAAGTTTAATAACAACTGGTTTCTTTTTACTGCTAACTGTTAGCTAGAGATTGGATTGTCTTAATGGCTAAGAAAAAACGAGCAAAAGGACTAAACATTAAGCCGGAACAGCTACGCGACATCTATGGGATCGCGCTGATGGCTCTATCTCTTTTTTCAGCGGTTAGCGTATTTGGTTACGGTGGAGCAGCGGGCCATCTTATGAATACATTCTTTTCTGCTGTTATCGGCATAGGTTGGTATATAGTCCCGTTCTTGCTGGCTGGCTGGTCGATCGTTTTCTTTGTGGGGGGTTGGAGAGACTTCATTATTACAACCGGTTTAGGTCTTCTCATAGTCTTTCTTTCTTTTATTGCTTTAGTAAATGTCACCAATCCTGAACCGTTCGAACCAGTGACATTCTCTCTATACGGTGGATATCTTGGATTTGTTATAAGCTACTTATTTATTCGACCTTTTGGGAAGGTAGGCGCATATATACTTCTATCCGCATCACTCTTGATCGGAATAGTTTTAACATCAAGGGTGTCTTTGGCGGAACTTTTTGAAGATTTCTGGATCCAAAGGAAGAAAGTTGTGATTGGATCCAAAGAAAGATCTGATTCTTCGGTCAACCAAAAGAAAATGTCTACAAGGGATGCCTCTCAAGCAACCAAAGATGGTTCTGCTAAACATATAGCTAAGACTATTCGTATAGAAGAAGATAGGGCTATTGATAAACCATCGGTCCAGACAAGAAAAACCAGTGATTCAAAATACCACTTTCCGCCCCTTGACCTACTGGAACAGTCTGAGCTTATGTCAATAAAAACCTGGAAAAAGAGTCAAAATGACCAGGCAAGCATAATTGAAAAGACGCTTGCCGAATTTGATGTGGATGCAAAGGTGACCAAAGTCGTCCGGGGCCCGACTGTAACACGTTTTGAGTTGCAGCTGGGATCAGGTATCAAAGTAAACAGGATAGTTAGTCTGACAGATGATATGGCGGTCGCCCTGGCGACGCAAGACATCAGGATCCTTACACCGATTCCCGGAAAATCCCTCGTCGGTGTAGAAATACCAAATGAACATAAAGAACCGGTTACTCTGGGTGACGTTTTAAGAGATAAAGAGGCTAAGAAAAAACTTGGTCCTTTGATGGTCGGCCTGGGCAAAGATGTGGGCAACAAATCGATAATCGCAAATGTTACTCAGATGCCACATTTGCTCATATCCGGTGCTACAGGGTCAGGCAAGACCACATGTGTAAACTCGATTATTACATCTTTGCTGTTATTCTCATATCCTGAACAGTTAAAGCTTCTTCTGATCGATCCGAAAATGGTCGAGCTTTCCCACTATAAGGATGTCCCGCATTTAGTAGCCCCTGTAATATCGGAACCCAAGAAAGCAGCTGTCGCACTCAAATGGGCTGTTTCCGAGATGGAGGGAAGGTTTAGACAAATAGCTGAAGAGTCTTGCAGGAATATTGAGCAGTTCAACAAGAAGGTCAAGGATGATTCCCGTCATATTCCTTATCTTGTGATAATAATTGATGAGTTAGCTGATCTTATGATGGTAGCACCGGCTGACGTCGAAGAGGCTATTTGCAGACTTGCACAGATGGGCAGAGCCGTGGGTATAAATATGATCGTAGCGACCCAGAGGCCTTCTGTCGATGTAATAACGGGGCTTATTAAGGCAAATATTCCCTCCAGGATATCATTTGAGGTAGCATCCCAGACAGATTCACGTGTTATTCTAGACATGGTGGGTGCTGAAAAACTTGTCGGTAGCGGAGATATGCTTTATCTTCCTGCAGGCACGGTAAAACCGAAACGCGTACAAGGTGCCTATGTCGGCGAACGCGAAGTAAACGAAGTCACTAGCTTTATCAAAGCACAGCAAGAACCTGATTATAATGAAGAAATCACCAAGGAAGAGGATGCTCCCTGGAAGACACTCGACTACATTGACCCACTATTGGATCAGGCAATTGAAATAGTTGTTCGCACAGGACGCGCTTCAATATCTATGCTGCAGAGACGTCTCCGGATCGGCTATTCTCGATCTGCTCGAATAGTCGACACAATGGAAGAAAGAGGAATTGTCGGTGGTGCGGACGGTAGTAAACCTAGAGCTGTTCTGTTATCTGAAGATGAGTTTGACAGACTAAAAGAGTCTCACAACAAATAACAGATACAGAGAGAGGAACATAGATGGCCACCGTTGGGCAGATTCTTAAAGAAAAACGCGTTCACCTCAATCTGACCATTGATGATATTCAAGAAAAAACAAATATCAGCGGTAAACACATTGAGGCGTTAGAGAATGATGAATACCGGACAATTCCAGGCGATGCATATGTAAAAGGATTCATAAACCTCTATGCAAAAGTTGTCGGATTGGATGGAGCTGTCTTGGTTGGCCAGTACAAAAGAGAGCAGTCCGGTGAAGAGATTGATAAAAAGAATCAGCTTAATATTGACTCTAAAAAGGTTCTTGGAAGAGACCTGGAGACCAAACAACGTTCATTGTGGTTACTGATTGCGGTATTTGCCGCCATTGCTATCGGAGCTTTTGCATATTTTGGCTGGTTGCGCAGTACGCCCGAAGCTAAAACACCAAAACCAAAAGCAGTGAAAACACCGGAGAAGAAAGATATAGAAACTGAACCGGATATCCAGCAACCACTCGAATTAAAACTCAAGATCACAGTAGTAGATACTGACTGCTGGATGGAAATCATAAGTGACGGAAAACAAGTTTTTGTAGGCACGATAAAGACCGGCGAAAGCAAGACTATTACCGCAATGGATAATATATACCTTTACGCTGCCAGCGGACGTCGTGTTGTAGCTACTTTTAACGGTGAAGACCTGGGAACACTTAACACAACAGGGGAGACTGTCAGTCTGACCTTTACACACCAAGGCATAAACCAAGGCGAGGTTTCAAAAGATGAGCCACAATAAAACTGCCACTCTGGCAAATAAGATAACAATTATCCGTATCTTGCTAATCCCCGTGTTTATGGTCTTCTTACTATCCCGCAGCTTTCTCGACAGGATGTCTATCAACCTCAACTGGGGTGTTGCTTTAGCAGGGATCATATTCATTATTGCGGCGGCAACAGATACAATCGACGGTTATGTTGCACGACGGAAGGGAGAGATCACCACACTGGGCCAGTTTTTAGATCCGCTGGCCGACAAACTCCTGGTATCTGCTGCTTTAATCAGCCTCGTTGATCTAAACAGGCTATCAGCGTGGATTGCCATGGTGATAATAGGAAGAGAATTCGCGGTCATGGGTTTACGTATGTCGGCCGCAGCTCAACATGTAGTGATTCCGGCAAGTAGACTCGGTAAGATAAAAACGATTTCTCAGATTTTAGCAATTTCTGTCCTGATCTTCCAAGTTCCTATGTTTGGTTGGGAATCATTTGTCGAGACCGTCCTGTTATCATTTGCGGTTATAATAACCGTATACTCTGGTGTTGATTATTTCTGGCGTGCTAGAGACTTACTTTAAAAAAGGATGAGATGAACAGCGAGATTATTAACATCGGCACAGAGCTTATTCTGGGCCAGACAATAAATACAAATGCTAAGTTCATCGCCGAAAAGCTCTCCGAGCATGGAATAAACTGTTTCTTTCAGTCCAGCGTAGGAGATAATCTTTCCCGGGTGACTTCAATTATCAAAAGCTCTCTTGATCGTTCCGACCTAGTCATTACTACAGGCGGTCTTGGTTCGACAGATGATGATATAACTAGAGAGGCAATTGCTGAAGCAAGTGGAAGGAAATTGATCTCAAAACCATATTTGAAAAGAATTGTACAGGAAAGAGTGGATGACGCCAACATTCCGGTTACTGATCGAACATTAAAACAGGCTTATATTCCGGAAACCGCTGAATCAATCCGCCCCCAGAAAGGAACAGCTCCGGGAATCATTCTAAGAATAGGAGAAAAGACTCTCGTTGCATTGCCGGGAGTCCCGGAAGAAGCAGAGCTCATGATGGATGAATCTGTCATTCCATACATACTTAAAAACCACCGCTTGTCTGAAAATGTCATAATATCAAGAACGCTCAAGTGCTATGGTCTAAAAGAAGCGGAGGTCGAAGAACATCTACGGGATCTCATTAAATCCCAGGAGAACCCTACGATGGCAATTCTACTGGATGGAGCAGACACAAACATCCGCTTGACAGCTGATGCTTCTTCTGCAAATGAAGCTCTTGATCTGATCAAAGCAATTGAGATCAAGGCAAAGGAAAGACTTGGCTTATTCTTTTATGGTGTTGATGATGAAAATATGGAGACCGTAGTCGGTAGACTGCTTGAAGCTCACCAGCTTTCCATTGGTTGCGCAGAATCGATTACGGCAGGACTAGTATCGTCGAGACTTGTCAATATAGAAGGAAGTTCATCATATTTTGCAGGTAGCATCATAAGTTACAGCAATCATCTTAAGAACAAGCTGCTTGATGTTTCGGCGCAATCTATACTATCACACGGCGCAGTCAGTCCAATTGTAGCCGAAGAAATGGCCTCCCAAGTCCGTTCCATTTTAGAAGTCGATATCGGTATATCGTCAACAGGAATTGCCGGACCAGAGGGAGGTACAAAAAAGAAGCCGATTGGCTTGGTATATTTTGGTCTGTCCACCCATGATTCCATGATAGTCGACCGCGTGGTTTTTTATGGTTGTAGAAATGTAATACGTTGGAAGGCTTCGCAATATCTTCTAAACATGGTCCGGTTGTACTTAATAGAAAAGACCGGAGAGAGCGACGAATCAGCATGAACGAAAAAAATTTGAGACTTTTCATAGCTATTAACATACCGGAAGAGATTAAGTACAATTTCCTATCAATTCAAGAAATTGCTAAAAACCAGCTGGGAACAGGCAAATGGGTAAAAACTGACAGCATGCACCTTACTTTAAAGTTTCTGGGATACTGCCAGCCCAAAAAGGTCGAATCTATTGATAACCAACTTGCCAGAACAGCCAATAGATTCGAAGCTTTCAAATATAACTTTTCCGGGCTTGGTGTTTTCCCAAAACCAAAAAAAGCTCGTATTCTATGGATCGGTGTAAAAGAAGGTAGACAAGAACTTGTTGACCTGGCATCTATCATCGATATAAAAATGGCAAGACTTGGATTTCCACCGGAGAAGAGGAGTTATAAACCACATATTACCCTAGCGCGTTTTAGAGATCCGATTTCTATCGACTTATCGTTGCTTTCCCAGCTTGGAATAAATATTAATCTTGAGTTATTCGAAGCGTTAGAAATAAGTCTTTATGAGAGCAGACTGAATCCCGATGGCGCCAAGTACTTTAAACTTGGCACATATAAAATGCAGTAAAACTTGTTGACACGAACAAGTGTTTGTAGTATTTTTAAACAAGTTAAGTTTTCATAGTAAAAGTAGCTGATATATACTTAAACAACTTAAACAGTTAATAAACTGCAAAGATAAAGGAGGATCAGTGCAAAAAGACAAAGCGTTAGATATGGCTTTAATGCAAATCGAAAAACAATTCGGTAAAGGCGCGATTATGAGATTGGGTGAAGATGAACTTGCTTGTAAGAAGAATGAATTTATCTCAACAGGTTCTCTGGCACTTGATATCGCCCTGGGCATAGGTGGAGTCCCGCGAGGCAGAGTAGTGGAGATTTTCGGCCCCGAGGCCTCCGGAAAAACAACTCTGGCGCTGCATATTATAGCCGAAGCACAAAAAGCAGGGGGAGAGGCTGCATTCATCGACGCCGAACACGCACTTGATCCCATTTATTCGAAGAGACTTGGAGTGGATATTGATAAATTGCTTCTAAGTCAACCAGATACAGCTGAGCAAGCCCTGGAAATAGCAGATATGCTGGTAAGGTCAGGAGCTCTGCATGTCGTCGTAATCGATTCTGTGGCAGCTCTGGTGCCTAGAGCTGAGGTCGAGGGTGAAATGGGCGATTCTTTTGTCGGTCTCCAAGCAAGACTTATGTCACAAGCATTGCGTAAACTAACTGCAAGTATAAGTCGTTCCAAAACAACGGCTGTCTTTGTAAACCAGCTTAGAGAAAAAATCGGTATTATGTTTGGTAATCCGGAGGTCACACCCGGAGGAAGAGCATTAAAGTTCTATTCTTCAGTTCGTCTTGATATTAGAAGGATCGAGTCTCTAAAACAGGGAACAGATATTATCGGAAACAGAGTCAGGGTTAAAGTTGCCAAGAACAAGGTTGCGCCACCGTTTAAACTTGCCGAGTTCGATATTATGTATGGTGAGGGTATATCTCATGAAGGCAGCATACTTGATGTAGGCACAGAGCTTGGATTAGTACAAAAAAGTGGCGCATGGTATACATATAAAGACGAAAGATTAGGGCAGGGCAGGGAAAACACCAAGGTCTTCTTGAAAAATAATCCGGAGCTTTTTAAAAAGATAGAATCGGAGATCAAGAATAAAATTGGATTGACAGAAGAAAAAGCAGAACCCGAAGAAAAAGCGAAGCCGGAAAAAAAAGATATCAATAAAACGCCTGCCGATGTCAAAACAAGTTAGCAATAAAGACTCTGCTTTTGGCAAAGCACTCCGTTTTTTATCACATCAACCCCGCAGCACTACAGAAATCAGGTCTTACTTAAGAAAACACGGTTACGATGATGTGTCTGAGGATGTGATTAAGCGCCTTTGTGATCTGAAATTGGTCGACGATGAAGATTTTGTCTCAAGATGGATAATCGAGAGAGCTGCTTATAAAGGTCTCGGAAAGATAAGACTTAGGTCAGAGCTTATAAAAAAAGGTCTTAAAAAATCATTGATCGATAGCAAACTTAGTGAACTTTACGATGATGAACTAGAATATGAGCGCGCTCTAAATATCGCCGAAAAAAAGATCGATCAGCTAGATGGAATCGAGCCGATCACGGCCAAACGCCGGTTAGGGCAGTTTCTGACAAGCCGTGGTTATAATAACGAAACGATTATAGCAGTGGTGAACAAATACTTCGGATAACCAGCGCAAAACACTTGAGGCCTTTTCCCACACCCTCGCAGAAGACCAAGGCTGCAAAGCCGTGGGTGAATGCGAGCAGACATCCTTTTTAGCCTTGTGCGGAGGAGGATACACTTAGGCTCTATTTCTTGACGGTTTTAATAGTTGAGAGTACAATAAATGTGCGGCATAAGATACACCGCTTGATATAAATAATATTTAAACACGTGTTCATTTAGATAGAAGTGAAATGAATTGATTCAGCAGTCTAAGGTGACTTTAAGTATTAGAAGAATTAGCTGAAAAGATATAAAACACTAAAGTGTGAATTGCGCACCAAGTTGTGTTTCAATTCAATAATATCAAGTAGGGTTATATGCCGAGCTAGACATTGAGAGCTCGGCTTTATTATTTCGAAGGGAGGTAATTTAAATTAATCTATTAACTATCTTATTGTCCATTGTGGGTCTTTTTGCCGGTATTATAGGTGGATTCTTTCTAAGGAAGTACTTATCTGAGACTAGGGTTGACAGAGCAAAGGAGTCTGCTGCCAGAATACTTAGTGAAGCCCAAAGGGAAGCGGAGACGAAAAAGAAGGAAGTGGCTCTCGAGGCTAAAGACGAAATATTCCAGATGCGGACAAACGCCGAACAAGAAACTAGAAAGAGACAGAGTGACTTTGACCGGCGTGAAACAAAAATATCAGACAAGGAAGAAAACCTTGATAAGAAAGCGCAAGCCGCAGACCGCCGCGAGCAATCGCTTACGTCAAAAGAAGCCGATATTACCAAACGCAAGCAAGATCTTGACGAGACACTTAAGGAACAGAAGCAGTTGCTTGAGAAGATAGCAGGAATGTCTACCGAAGAGGCAAAGCAGCAGCTGCTCCGCAAAGCAGAAGAAGAAGTAAAAGCAAAGAAATTGCAGATCATTCAAAAGATCGAAAATGAAGCCAAGGAAGAAGGGGAGAAACGAGCTCGCAATATTGTCTCACTAGCAATTCAGAGAGTCAGCTCCGATCATACAGCTGAGACGACTATTTCAGCCGTACCTTTGCCCAATGATGAGATAAAGGGTCGAGTAATTGGCAGAGAGGGCAGGAACATAAGAGCGTTCGAGACGTTAACGGGAGTTAACTTGATAATCGATGATACGCCTGAAGCAGTTACTTTATCAAGCTTTGATCCAGTAAGACGGGAAATCGCCCGCCTTACGCTAGAAAAACTAATTGCTGATGGCAGAATTCATCCGGCCAGGATTGAAGAGATGTACAAGAAATCTAAGGATGATGTAGACCAGAAGATTCGTGATGAAGGCGAAGGAGCGATTCTTGAGGCAGATGTGCATGGTCTTCACCAAGAACTTGTTAGAGCAATTGGCCGGTTGAGGTTTAGAACAAGTTATGGTCAAAACGTAATGAGACACTCAATAGAAGTATCCAATCTTTCCTGTATTATGGCCAGCGAACTAGGAGCAGACGTTGAGCTAATAAAGAGAGCGGGTCTATTGCACGATATAGGAAAAGCTATTACTCATGAAGTCGAGGGTCCTCACGGCACAATCGGAGCAGAGATGGCGAAACGTTTCAAGGAATCACCTGAAGTGTGCCATGCCATAGCTGCTCACCACGGAGAAGTCGATCCGGAAACAGTTGAAGCCGTACTCGTTTCTGCAGCAGACGCTGTATCGGCATCTCGACCGGGTGCTCGTCGGGAAACCCTTGAGATTTACATCAAGAGACTCGAAAAACTTGAGACCATTGCCGAGAGTTTTGATGGCGTAGAGAAAACATTTGCCATGCAAGCGGGGCGTGAAATCCGAGTAATGGTAAAACCAGAGTCTGTTGACGACGTAAGATCAGAAGAACTTGCCCGGATCGTAGCAAAACAAATCGAAGATGAACTTGAATATCCGGGGCAGATCAAAGTGACGGTCATCAGAGAAACTCGAGCAGTTGAATATGCAAAGTAAATCAAAGGTCGATCTACACCTGCACACAACGACTTCGGATGGAACATTTAACCCGTCCGAAGTCGTTTCTTATGCTCAAAAGATCGGGCTAAAGACAATATCTATAACCGACCATGATAACGTGAACAGTCAAGAGGAAGCATTGTCGGCAGGGAAGCAAGCGGGGATAGAGGTAATACCCGGTATCGAAATGAGCTCCGATCTTCATAACAAAGATGTACATATTCTCGGTTACTGTATTGATTACAGGAATAAGGATCTTGGGAGCTTTATTGACATTCTAAATGAGCTCAGGCTTGAACGGGCCGAGATGATGATAGAACGTCTAAGAAATAGAAACGTCGATATAACTTTTAAAGAAGTTTGTGAGAGTTGTGGCGATAGTACATTGACTAGGGCCCATATTGCCAAGATCATGGTTGCCAAAGGATGTTCGCAGAGTACAAGCGATGCATTTGACACTTATCTTGGACGCGACCGGCCATGCTATGTCAAAAGAAATGACTATTATTCTCCATTTGATGTAGTTGAAATAATCTTAGGAGCCGGTGGTGTTCCGGTATTAGCTCACCCGCAGATTAGTGGAGTAAACAAGTATATCCCTGAATTCGTCGAATACGGAATAATGGGAATCGAAGTATACGCGAAAGACCATACAGAGAAACAGGTCAAAATGTATCTTGAGATAGCTAAACAATACGAGCTGCTGGTTACCGGTGGTTCTGATGATCACGGTCCGGATATACCGGGACGCTTCTATATCGGTCAAGTATACGTTCCCGAGGAAGTAGTGCCATCATTAAAGAAAGCCGGTTCAATGATCAAAAACATGAAATGATATAGTCTTAAGTATTCCGACTAAGACTCCCTTTGCTGGCATGCTCGTGCTAAAATCAGCCTATGAACTTCTATATTCGTACGTTTGGTTGTCAGATGAATAAAGCTGACTCCCAAAACATATCTAGTTCACTAGTAAAAGCAGGTCATATGCCCGTTTTAAGTTACAAAGAGGCTGACCTTATTGTGATCAACACATGTAGTGTACGTGAGCATGCGGAAAACCGGCTTTTTGGTTATATACGCAGCTTGAAGCACTGGAAGAGCTCAAACGGCAGCATCCTGGCTGTCGGCGGTTGCGTACCGGAACGAGTAGGTCAAGATATGGTTTCTATGTTTCCACATATAGACATAGTCTTCGGTACTAAAAACTTCTCATCTCTTCCGTCTTTACTTATGCAAAATAAGACAGAAAACAAAAGGGTTATAAAAACAAATGATGATGATAGAACAACACTTCAAGCTCAACACGTTGAAGATGACAGTCCTCGTGTTTTTCTTCCGATCATCAGGGGATGTACAAACTATTGCACTTATTGCGTTGTTCCCTATACACGTGGACCAGAAATAAGCCGGCCTTTAGAAGGGATAATTAAAAATGTCAGAATTCTAGCTAAATCCGGGCTCAAGGAAGTAACCCTTCTGGGACAGAATGTAAACTGTTATGGTAATGACCTCGCGAAAACAGATCTCTTTGCCACCTTATTATATAGACTAAATGAAATAGACAGTTTAAGACGAATTCGTTTCCTAACATCGAATCCCAAGGACATATCTGACAAAACAATAGAAGCTATATCTTCAAATGAAAAAGTCTGTCAATATATTCATATACCGGTCCAGTCCGGTTCAGATAGGATCCTGAAGCGAATGAACCGCCGATATACAGCATCAGATTACTTGAAACTCATTGATAGGATTCGAAAATACATGCCGGATGCCGCTATATCCACAGATGTGATCCTGGGTTTTCCGGGAGAACAAGCTTCAGATTTTAATGAAACGATCCGGATTATCAATAAAGTCTGTTTCGATAATGCCTATGTATTTATTTATTCGCCCCGGCCTGGCACAAAAGCAGCAAACTATGATGATACAGTTAGTTCTGCCGAGACGCATAGAAGGTTCGATGAACTTATCGGTCTTCAGAAAAATATATGTCTCAAAAACAATAAAAAAATGGTAGGTAAAGCACTTGAGGTCTTTGTAGAGGGTAACAGCAAGCGAGGTGATATGCTAACAGGACGTACTACTACAAACAAAGTAGTCAATTTTAAGGGAAAAAGAGATCTAGTCGATAGTTTTGTTCGTATAGATATAAAGGAAGCTGGTCCATTCTCCCTAAAGGGGGAAATATGTGGCGCAGTAGAGTAGAGGCTGGTCGAGACCTAGCTAGAATATTGGATGACTTCAAAGATGACAATGTTGTTGTAGTTGCCATCCCAAGGGGTGGTGTTGTTATTGGAAATGAAGTCGCCAAGCATCTTGATGCTCCACTCGATATTGTAGTACCGAGAAAAATTGGCTCTCCAGCAAATCCTGAGCTAGCCCTGGGCGCTATCGCTGCCGGTGGTGTAAGATATATCAATCAAGATCTTGTAATGAGTCTAAACGTAAGCGATGAATACCTAGAACAGGAGATTTCCAGACAAAAGGAAGAAATTGAAAGACGAACGTTCATTTATAGAAAAGGGTTGTCTCCACTTGAAGTCAAGAACAAGACCGTTATCCTTGTAGACGATGGAGTTGCTACCGGTGCAACTACGGTTGCCGCGATTGACTGTTTACGAAAACTCGAACCAAAGTTGCTAGTCTTAGCTGTTCCGGTCGGTCCAAAGGATACGCTGTCAACCCTGGAAGCATCGGTTGACAGGCTGTTCATCCTTGAACGACCGGAGACTTTTTTCGCGGTAGGTCAGTTTTATGAGATTTTTGATCAAACAACTGACCAGGAAGTATTAGCTATAATGGACATGCATAATACTTAAAGTATGTGATAGAATCTACTAAAGGATAAGTGATCTTACTATTATGATACAAATGGACGTAGTCGGTGTCAGATTAGAACTCCCATCAAACCAACCACTCGTATTGCTAAAAGAGAGGGATGGGGAGCGAGTTCTACCTATCTGGATCGGTGTTGCCGAAGCGGTCGCTATTGCTTTGAAGCTGCAAGACATAAAAACAGCCAGACCGATGACTCATGATCTATTAAAAAATGTGCTTGACGAGCTTAAAGTCAAACCAGAGAAGATTATTATTGAAGATCTGGTAGACGGGACATTTTTTGCTACAATCACTCTATCGAACAAAGTAAAGCATAAGATAGGATCGAGACCGAGCGATGCCATTGCTCTGGCTGTTCGCTGTAAAACTCCTGTATACACAAAGGAAAAGGTCCTAGATGAAGCAGGAATAGTTCTAGAATCCGTAGAGGAGGAAGTCAAGAGGTTCCGTGACTTCCTAGACACAGTATCGCCTGAAGATTTTCAGGAATAAAGATCTTGTATGGAATCCAGTAAATACATCGGTTTCACATCGACAATCCCTGTTGAGATTATTTATGCTGCCGGCTTCTTTCCAATTGACTTAAACAATTTATTCATAACCAGCTCATCTTCTAACTCTTTGATCGAAGAAGCAGAGCAACAGGGAATTCCCAGGAACTACTGTGCTTGGATAAAGGGATTATACTCAATAATCCAAAAAACCGATAATTTATGGGCAGTTGTCGGTGTCACTCAGGGGGATTGCAGTGAAACAATTGCCCTGATAGATAATCTTAGAGATACAGGATTAAAGATCATTCCTTTTGGTTACCCGTTCGATTCAGACAGGAAGCAGTTGCAGATCAATATAGAAAAACTGGGAAGCACGTTAAACACAAACTGGGAAAGCATTGCCAAAACCCGTATCGAACTTGATAAAATACGTAGCCTAGGTCACGAAATAGACCGCATGACTTGGGAAGATAATGTAGTTACAGGTTACGAAAACCATTCCTATCTGATAAATCTATCCGACTTCAAACAAGATCCACAAAGCTATGCTAAAGAGTTAAGCCAATTCGCCAAGAAAGCGAGTCGTAGAACAAAATACGATCAAGCAGTTAGGCTAGGTTTTGTGGGAGTTCCGCCGATATTTCCGGATTTATACGATTTTATTGAAACTATTAATGCCCGTGTTGTCTATAATGAAGTCCAGCACCAGTTCAGCATGCCTTTTTCAGTCACTAGTGTGGTCGATCAATATCAGAAATACACATATCCTTATGGCATGAAAAAAAGAATATCTTTTATAAAGAAAGAGATCGAAAGACGCAGAATACACGGTATAATCCATTATGTCCAGAGTTTTTGTTACCATCAGATGGAAGAAGGGCTGCTCAGAAAGCATATTGATATCCCCATTCTTAGAATAGAAGGGGATCGTCCGGTACCTATTGATAGTCGTACAAGATTGCGTTTAGAATCATTTGTTGAAACCCTGGAACCTAGCGCCAATAAGCTGATAAGCTGAGAGCTTGTCGAAGATAATGCGATTCTTAAATACTTTGCAAACCAGGTAGATTTCAGTTTATATATTAAATATGATGAAAATGATCATTAAAATAGGAAGTGGGGTAATATAAGTGTACGAATTGACTATAAAAACTCATTTTGACGCAGCACACAGCCTTGTCGATTATCCTGGTGAGTGCGCTAGATTGCATGGTCACAGTTTCCTTGTGGAGGTAACCATACAAGGAGCACGGCTTAATGACATTGACATTGTCTTCGACTTCAAAGACCTTAAGACTGCCACCAGGGTGATCCTTGACAGATTCGACCACCGGCATCTTAATGAAATCCCCCCATTTAATAAAATAAGCCCTACTGCTGAGAATATCTCACGATATGTATATGATGAGCTGAGAGCACAATTAGCTCAGAATGGATTAGCCAAAGATATCAAGATCACCAGAGTCGATGTTTGGGAATCTCAAACAGCGCGCATTTCCTATTTCGAGGACGTATAAAATATGCCGTCAAGTGTTGTCTTGCTTTCAGCCGGCCTGGATTCAACCGTTAATCTTGCAATAGCGACACATGAAAGCAACGTCTTAGTTAACATAACATTTGACTACGGCCATAAAGCGGCTTCAAAGGAAATAGAATCAGCATCTCTGATCAGCAAATATTATAATATTGAGCACCGTGTAATAAAGCTACCCTGGTTAATGGAATCACAGTCGTCTTTGATCCGAAAGGATAAAGATATACCCAAGGTTGATGCTGATAGTCTGGACAATATAGATATTATGTCCGAAAAAGCCATGTCTGTTTGGGTGGCTAACAGAAACGGCATCTTTGTTAATATAGCCGCATCGATCGCTGAAATGTTGGGAGCTGAACATATTGTCGGTGGATTTAACAAAGAGGAGGGAGCGACTTTTATAGACAATTCATCAGATTTTGTTGATGCAGCTAATCTAGCATTAAAATACTCAACGCTCGGACCAGTCAACTTAATCGGATATACGAAAACCCTGAATAAATCAGAAGTTGCTGAAAAGGGCATCAAATTAAATGTCCCCTTTGATCTGATATGGTCTTGCTATAATAATAATGATTACATGTGCGGGCAATGCGAACCGTGCATGCGATTGACAAGAGCCTTTAAAGATATTAATAATTGCAGAAAGTTTGGCATAAGGGTGAGGACTGATGAAGTGTGAGTTTATAGCTGAAAGAATAACATATGACGGCAGTCAATTATCGTCGCATTGGCCACTGCAAACATGCGGTCTGATGGGAAACAGCATCGTGACGTTTATCGGACCGGCCGATGTCAAGGGTGACTCGTTGGTCGATCTTGTCGACCAGATCGAAGAGAGACCAATTTATAGCAGTTCAATGCTACATTTTATTGGTGAGTTCTTTGATATCGACTTGAAAACCGGCATCCTATATCAGCGGCTTCTTATTGTCATAATCGGAGAGTATATAAGAGAACAACTCCTAAATAAAGAGTCCCACCTCGTAATAGTCCGCCAAAACGATGACTTATATATAAAAAACAAAGACTTAAAAAAACTGACGGTAGCAATTACCACATCCTCGCCAGTCTCTGTTATGTTTCATACTGGCATAAACATTAGAAGCGATGGCATTCCTGTGCCGGCTTTTGGTCTGGATGATCTAGAGATCGATGCAAAGCCGTTGTTGTCTTCCGCAACCAAGACCTTCATAGAAGAGATTAGATCAATCAATGAGGGTCGGGTAAAAGTTAGACCGATTGGGTAGCAATGAACGCTGACCTTTCTAAAGCAAATCTGGTTGATATATATACAACTATTCAAGGTGAGGGACAATTTGCAGGACGATCGCACTTGCTGGTCCGTTTGTCCGGATGCAATCTATCCTGCATCTACTGCGATACTCCAGATTCTCGCGAAAAAAACCACGGTGTGCCGGTATCTTGTAGACAACTTATTGATAGAATCGTCAGATTAAATGAAGTCTCTCATCATGCGATTTGTTTGACTGGAGGAGAACCGCTAGTCAATGCTGAGTTCTTGGCGGTTTTTCTCAGACTTTATAAAGACGGCGAGCATGGTGATTTGCCAATCTTGCTGGAAACCAATGGGACACTACCCTTTGAACTAGAAAAAGTTATTGACTTGCTAGACATTGTCAGTATGGATATAAAGCTCCCATCAACTGTAAATGGACAAGACCTGTTTGATTTACATGCCAGATTCCTCAATATTGCTGTTGTCAAACATGTTTATGTTAAAATAGTCGTTTTAGATCAAACAGATCTCAACGAGTTTATGAGGGCAGTCGATCTAGTCTCCGCTGTCGACAGAGAAATCCCGTTCTATATTCAACCGGTGACACCTTATGGTAGAATAGCAAGAAGCCCAAGCTCAGATGAGCTGATGGAAATGCTGAAAAGAGCCAGCAAAATACTGGAGTCTGCTTATATCATGCCACAAATACATATAAGCTTAAATATTAAGTAGGAAAGGGTATATGGGTCTCAGTAGACGTCTTCGCCTGCCGATTCTTATAATGTTATCAGTCGTACTGGTCGGCGTCATCGGATATACGACAATCGAAGGATGGCCGCTGATTGATGCTCTTTATATGACCATAATCACCATTACGACCGTTGGATTTAAAGAAGCTCGTCCGTTATCTGAAGTCGGAAAAATATTTACAATAATACTGATTATTGGCGGTATTATTGGAGCAGCATACACACTTGGTAGTGTGCTTGAATTCATTGTAGAGGGTTATTTTCGAGATATATTAGGAGGAAAAAGAATGAAGAATCGCATTTCAGCATTAAAAGATCACTATATTGTCTGCGGTTTTGGCAGGGTAGGGCAGCAGATTGTCCGGGAGTTTAAGCGTTCAGGTTCAGTCTTCATAGTGTTGGACAATAATCCGAAGGCGATCAGACAACTTGAGCAAGAAGGAGTCCTTTATATCCAGGGAAATGCTTCTGATGATTATATTCTAAAAAAGGCGGGAATCGATAACGCCAAAGGCCTTGTAACAGTCGTAGACAGTGATGAAGACAATGTTTATGTAACTCTGTCTGCCAGAGTGCTGAATCCAAATATATTCATTATAGCCAGGGCAAATCTGGAAGGAAGCGAAGAGAAACTGAAAAGAGCTGGGGCAGACAGAGTGATTTCTCCTTATAGCCTGGGAGGAAGACGTATTGCCTCAATGATATTAAAGCCTGTGGTCAGTGATTTTCTAGATACAGTTATGCATGGCGAAGAAGTCGAGTTTCAACTTGAAGAACTGCCTGTTGGAGAAGGATCTGTTTTTAAAGATAAGACAATTGCTGATGCCAATATAAGACAAAAATGTGGAGCAATGATCTTATCGATCCAACGTAATGGAAAGTTTGATATAGATGTGGGTCCTTCTACGATTATAAAAGAAGGAGATAAAATAGTAGCAATAGGCACACGTCAACAACTTGATAAACTGGAAGATATGGCATAAAGAGGCATGATAAATGGACACTACCGCCAAGAGAACAGTACACATACAACCTTTCGGACAAATCGAACCCGAGGTGATAGAAGCAGCTGCTCAAGCCATAAGGTCACTCTTTCAGTTTGAAGTAAAGCTTCTTCCGAAGAAAGACAACCCTCTTTACGCTTTAAGTGCAGATAGAGAACAATACAGCGCTCCGTCCATTTTGCGTGTCCTTGCTAAGACAAGAATCGACAAGAGAAACAAGATCCTGGGAATTGTCGACAAGGATCTTTATGTGAGAGGCCGAAACTATGTCTTTGGCCAGGCACAAGTCAAAGGTCGGTCTGCTCTTATCTCTACACACCGACTTTATAACAAGGACAAAGAACTTTATTATGGCCGGATCGCCAAAGAGGTCGTTCATGAACTGGGACATACGATCGGGCTTGATCATTGTCCAGATATAAAGTGCGTTATGCATTTCTCTTATAACGTTAAAGATACTGATACCAAGCATAACAACATCTGCGGTAAACACATATATCCAAAAGAGTAGGGGATTGTTGTCTCGATTCTTTCTTTTCACCGTTTACTTCATTTGCCTGATATTCTAAAGATTCACATCCATAACATCTTCCTGCCAAGGCTTTTACTTACGAAACAACACGACCAATAAAGCAATGAAGAGCGGGGAAGCCACCCATTACTACATAAAAGAAAGAGAAAGAGTGTTATAATCTTCTAGTTAACATAACATATATTATACGCAATAAAGAAGGGAATGCTGCTTTCTGGGGTTACCTTATACAAATAGGTTTAGCTCTTATGGCTCATCAGAATCGATTCTAGGGAGTTTTGCTACATTATGGGAAGGATTATATACCTGTACTACCGAATCCGCCTTCTCCTCTTTCTGTGTCATCCAGTTGTTCAACAACCTGAAACTCTGCTTCATATACCTTCTGAATGACTAGTTGAGCGATCTTGTCACCACGTTTAACACAAAATGGCTCCGTCTGGTCGAGGTTTATTAGGATGACTTTGACTTCTCCTCGGTACACACTGTCAATAAGTCCCGGTGAATTTACAATACTTATCCCATGTTTGGCAGCTAGTCCGCTTCTCGGTTGGACAAAACCGCCGTATCCCTTCGGTATGGCTACGGTTATACCAGTCGGAACCATGGCATATTTTCCGGGTTCAATGGTCATATCTATCCGGCTATAAAGATCGCACCCCGCGTCCCCTCGATGCGCGTATTCAGGCACAGGAATAGTCTTATCGATCTGCGTTATCATTATCTTCATTCGATTTGTTGTTCCCTTCTCTATTGTGTTTCTGCGAGTTTGTAACAATTCTTACCAACTTTCTTTGCATCGTATAACGCTACGTCTGAACGGCTGATCAACTGATCCGGATTATCAGCCTGCTTGGGGAAAGAGGCTGCTCCGATACTGATAGTCAACTGCCGCTTAGACTTTACATCGGTACCAAAGTTGTGATCAGCAATCGCTTTTACAATCCTGGATGCAAGAATTTCGGCTCCACCAATGCTTGTCTCGGGAAGTATTACACAAAACTCCTCTCCCCCAAACCTTGCTACGATATCTACCTGACGGCACATCGTTATCAGAATATGAGCTATGTCACATAATGCCCGATCGCCCTTAATGTGCCCATATTTATCGTTGTACTTTTTAAAATCATCTATGTCGAGCATCAGAAAACTGATGTCTCGATTGTAGCGTTCTGCTCTTCTCCATTCCAGGTCAAGCCTGCTTTTTATATACCGATGATTATACACTCCTGTCTTGTCATCGGTTATTGATAGTTTCCGGGTGATCTCATAAAGAATAGAGTTCTCCATAGCTATCGTGAGCTGGCTGGTTATAAGCGTTATAATGTCTTCTCCGCCAAGTTTTACCAATTTAAGTTTTTCTTCCGTTGTACACAGTGCCCCAACGACCCGTCTATAAGCTGATAGTGGAAAAAAACACAGCGTCTCCTGGTCCTCGCTCTTTATTCTAACAATTTCATGTTTGATTTTGCTGTTTTTGGTTTCTTCCCATTTCTGAGCATATTTCCAGGCCATCGACAGCGTATGCCGCTCAATTTCCTTCGACAGACCGCTGGTCTCAACAACAACAAAACGATTGGTAATACTGTCATATACGGCCAGACTATATGTAGTTAGCCCGATATTGTTTTCAATAATCGATTTGCTGATCTTTGAAAGTTCTGCCATTCGTAGAGTAGAGTGGATTGTCCGGACTATTTCATATATTTGGTTTATATCTTGATATCGCTGGTCGAGTTCTTCTCTCGTCTTAATAAGCTCATCACGAAGTGATTGTATGTCTTCTGAATATTTATCTGTGGGACACATACCCTCTCCGGATCGTGGATATCTTCACAAATCTATACCCTTACCTTGTTTTCGTCGGTAGATGATTGTTACATACTAATGCCATTTCTTTCAAATAGTCAAGAGTATATGGCGAATACTCTGCAGCTTCATTACTTAAAACACTAGTGGGCTTAAACTGCTGCAAAACGTATTTGCTAACTCCTCGTGAAGACAGATAACCTGCTATTTCTTCGACAGCATGGTTGTCTACTGCACCCGGATACACAGTCGTTCTGAACTCATTGTCTACTCCGGATGCGATTATTAAGTCAATGCTTTCGCGTATCATCTTTGTATCTACGATGCTCTTCGTAGCCTCGTTATACCTATCAAAAGAAGATTTTACATCCATTGCAATATAATCTACCAGTTCGTTTTCCAATAGAGATCTTAATGTATGTGGATTTGAGCCGTTTGTGTCAATCTTTACCAGCAGCCCTAGTTCCTTGATTTCCAATAATATCTCGCTGATCTCCGGGCTTATTGTCGGCTCGCCTCCTCCGACAACAACACCATCTATCCATCCTTTGCGGTTTATCAAGAAAGTCTTTATCCCGGTCCAGCTGATCGATGGTAGAGCGCTGTCTTTTAATACAAGATCTGGATTGTGGCAAAATGAACAGCGAAAATTACATCCGCCAAAATAAATACCGGTTGAGATCTTCCCTTCCCAGTCCAGCATGGTCACCGGTAAAAATCCTTTTATTGTTTTCCCAAGCTCTACTTCGCATTTAACTGTGTTCATTTTAATGGATTATCCACTCAGCCAGTTGTCTCCGGCTTGGAACCTCTCCTCTCCACGATCTGATCTCTTTTCCACCATCGTCGCAGATGATGATGGATGGTGTGGCCAAAATACCATAGTATGCACTTTCTCCCAGGCCCTCTACTTCATCGAGATCGTATGATTCCACGTTTGGTGCATCAGCTAGTACCGCTTTGGCTTCAGGACATCTTGGACACCCTTCTTTCCAAAACAACTTAATCCTCATTTGCAACCTCCTTATTCAGATTTGTGCGAATACGATCGGCCAGCTCGGCTCTTTTCCCTTTGTTCCATGTCGGTATCTTCGAATAATAACCGACGATCCGGGTTATTCCATAAACATTCTCTGAACCGCACAATGGACAGGTTTCCTTTAAACCCCTGGTTGTCCTGCGACAATCTTCACAAACGGTGAACTCTGGAGAAAAAGCAATCTGTTCGGCTTGTGTCTCTTTGTAGGCTTTAATAACAAAAGACTTGATAGAGCGGGGGTCTGGCTCATTCTCACCCATCCAAATATGAATAATAGCTCCGGCTTCGATCAAAGGATGAAACATGCTCTGTTTCTTTACGCGCTCAATATAATCAACGTTGGCATCTGCAGCTAGGTGTATTGAGTTTGTATAGTAATAATTATCCCCATCGATATCTCCTTTAATAACAGCGTCTGCTTGTCCGGGAAAGTATTTCATGTCCAGTTTTGCCATCCGGTAAGCTGCTGATTCTGCCGGTGATTCTTCTAAGACCAGTTTTATATCATACTTATCGCTTAATTTCTTGCATTGAAGCGCCATAAATGCGACTATTTTTAGACCGAGTTTTAAGGCCTCTTCTGACTCATGCAGCTGTTGCCCTATATGTGCTTGGACAAGTTCGTTTAAACCTAGCAATCCGCACAGATATGTAAGACGATCGAATCTCAGATACGGCGTCCCATCCTGGGTGGCACTGAACATATTCAATGGTCCTTTATCTTTTAGATCGATTATCTCTGAAATGAACTGCTTCTTTTCTTTCTGTGCTTTTGCTACGAGTTCTAGGGCCTTCTTTAGTTCGGTAAAGAGAAGTTCGTCGTTTCCATGAGCCTTGAATGCGATGCGCGGAAGATTTATAGTCACATTCTGAAGAGCCGAGAACCTCATCTTTTCCGGAGTCTTGGTCTCTTTCAGGTCTTCTTCTCCCAGCTTAAGCTTAAGTCGACAGCATTGACTTATTGTACAAGAATCACCGCGATCAAATACGAAATATGTGATTCCTTGTTTTGAAGCAACTGAGCATATCAGATCAAGAAACTCTTCATGCCCCTCTGTTTCAAATAATCTCTTATTGATGTGAACAAGAGGTTTCGGGAAAACAAATGTCTTACCGGTTACATCTCCCTCCATATATATCTCAAACAGTGCTTTGACAAACAAGTTTGATTCTTTTTCAAAATCTTTATACGTTAAACAACCGGATTCAGCTGATTCGGTCCAGATTATCTTGTCGCCGATCCTCTTCATATATTTTCCGCCTGGACCAAGAGCCGGGGTGTCCTCGAAGTGTTTCGGAATTCCATAGTATAGATTGAAATCAGTAAATGTTACTTGGGCTCCCCTGCTTCCGGCCAACTGATTGAACTCAAATATCAGCATCTGCGCCAACTGTTTTATTTTTTCATATGATACTCCTGCCAGGAATGGAGCAAAGAACATGTTGACTGCTTCCCAGCCGACTGCCCCGGCATAGTGAGACTGAAGTGTCGATGCCATTTTGACCATGTGTCCTATTAAAACCTCTGGATGCTTGGCCGGACTAGATACACTTGTTATGTTTGGCAGATCCAGGCCATATTTTTTAATATATTCAAGTGAGTGTCCGCCGCAATAGGGTCTGATAATAAAACCAAGGTCATGTAGATGGATATCACCCATCATATGGGCATTGGCAATGTCCTCACTAAAAACCTTCCTTAAAGCAAATTCTTTAAGTATAGTTTCGGCAACAGTTAAGTTGATAGACTCTGGATTATGGGTCGTATTGCTGTTCTCGTTGTTAGCATTGAATATTATTTGTTCAACATCATACATCGGCAATCCCAGGTGAGAGTGCTTCTTATGAAGCATGGGCAGATCCCGCTCAAGAAGCTCTATGTCTATAAGCTCCCTTATTATGCTAGTTGTCACATTCTTCAGATGACTGTCTAGTATCCTTTGCTCCACAGCATCAGCAATCTTTTCAGCAAGCCCAGACGGTGCCCCTGTTTCTTTTATTAGAGAGTCGGTGATCTTGTCCTTCTCCCATGTGTTTATTTCTGCCTTCGAGGACGTCGCCACCATTAACGCAATATCTGTAGCATTGCCTTTCTGTGTTGAGTTTTTGATCACATTGATAAGCTGTGTTGCCGAACTCATATTCTGCCTCCTTTGTAAACTAACTTTTGCTTTTTGTTTTGGAAAAAGCTCGCTGCAATCGTTCCAGTTCTTCCGCAAATTCATAAGTATCCTGAAAATCACGATAGACTGAGGCGAACCTGACATACGCCACTTTATCCATCCGTCCAAGCCTCTCTAACACCATCTCTCCTATCTCTTCTGATGAGACTTCCTGTTTGAATTGATTTCTAAGATCGGCTTCGATATCAGACACAATATCTTCAAGCTCAGACCGGGTAACTTGTCTTTTAATGGTTGCCCGCAATAGTCCAGCCATAACCTTTCCTCTGTCAAACGGTTCTCTTTCATTGTTTTTCTTTATTACTGTGATCGGAATATTTTCTACTCTTTCGAATGTTGTTGATCTCTGTTTGCATTTGAGACACTCTCGTCTTCTTCGAATGGTATCTCCCGACTCACTCGGTCTGGAATCTATTACTTTACTTTCTTGATAACCACAGAACGGGCAGTTCATAAATCACTCCGTTTTACCTGTAAACACAACATATTGTGAGTGCAAGTACCATACAACCACTAAATATTGTGGCTGTCAAGCGATTTCTTTTTAACTTTACTCCCAGCTAACAACCATCATTTATCGAAAAATAGCAACTCTTACTAAAATTCCAATAACAATGATCTATAAACCGTGAACCGCAATCCGCAAATCAGTAATCAGTAACCAGTTACCAGTAACCAGCGCCTCTTTGAGCTGATGATGGATAGTGCAGTAGAGCAACAGAGCAGCAGTGCCATAGTACCGTAGAAGTTTTTAAGCTGATGATTTATAGTGCTGAAGAGCGGAAGATCTGAAGAGCTGAAGTTGTTTTTAGCTGATGATCTAAAAGTGCGGAAGAAAGTCCGTCACCAGCATTAGAGCCAGTGCGTCATTGCGGGGAAGGATCGTAAGCAACTGACGAAGCATCCCAACTTATCAAGAAACAGTCATTGCCTGTCCCGATCTGCGTCGGGGCGAGAAGCTCCGACTTATCGGAATGACTAAGTAACCTACCCTGTCAATAAACAAAAACAGTTATTGTGAGGAGGCCATTGGAAATGGCCGTCGAAGCAACCCAACCTATTAAAAAAACAGTCATTGCGAGAAGCACTGGTTTTTAGTGCGACGCGGCAACCCAACCAGTCAACAGCCACAAGCCACTATTTGTTATATGGATCTTCCGCTTAAAAACAACTTCCTCGCTTCCGCGCTTCATTGTTAAATACTTCATATCTACAAACATCGATTCGCGAATTGCGGCTTGCAGATAAATACGAACCTATGTTTGCATTATATCGCTTTTTGTGCTAATGTATGCACAAATTTAAGTCTATTTCATATGAACTCTGGCTAGACAAGTGAAAGGAGTGTCAGGTGGAAGAGAAAAAGCTCTCTCGCAGGCAAAAAGAAATCCTCCGTTTTATCATGAAAGAAGTCAGACATCGAGGATATCCACCTTCAGTTAGAGAGATCGGCAAAGCGGTCGGTCTATCCTCTTCTTCGACAGTTCATGCTCACTTAAACAACCTTGAGAAAAAAGGTTATCTTAAACGCGGACACGCCCTTCCCCGGGCCATTGAGATCCTCCAGACAGAAGAAACAGTAACACTTCCTGAATACAAGAAGATGCAAAATGTGCCTCTTGTCGGTCAGATAGCAGCAGGCGAACCTCTTTTGGCTGAAGAGAATATTGATGACTATATGCCACTTCCATCAGACTTAGTCGGTGACAAAAGCACATTTATGCTTCGAGTTAAAGGTGACAGTATGATTGAAGCTGGCATCTTGTCTAACGATTACGTGGTGGTTCAAAAACAGGATGTTGTTGATAACGGTGACATAGCTGCCGTAATGATCGAAGACGAAGCAACCGTGAAAAGATTCTTCAAGGAGCGGGGGCAAGTAAGACTCCAACCAGCCAATCCTACACTTAAGCCGATTATCACCAAAGAAGTCGTTGTTCTCGGAAAGGTAGTAGCTGTTTTGCGCCGGTTGCCCTAGGATTTACGCTTAAATTCTTCTACTTCACCAACAAGATCACGTGGTATATCTAATACTAGTTCAGTGCCTTGAGTATAGGTCTTTTCAAATATTATTTCAGATGACTCATATAATCTTTCTAAAAGATTTTTTTCTGCAGACGGAATAAATATATCCACTCTGACTGTGTTTCTTGATACCTTCTCTTCTATTTTATTAAGAAGATCCTTCAAACCCAGACCTTCCTTTGCCGATACAAAACAAGCTGCGGGATACTCTTTGGTAAGCCTTTCTAGACCCTTCTTCTCTAGTTTGTCGATCTTATTAAATACGACAATTTGCTCCTTGTTCTCGGCTTGAATCTCCTCTAATACGTCTCCTACATATACTATCTGGTCTTTGAAGTAGTCATAGCTGGCATCTACAATATGCATAAGAAGATCAGCATCTCTTATGCCTTCCAGAGTCGATCCAAACGCTGCTACCAGATTGTGTGGTAGATCCCTGATAAAACCCACCGTATCAGAGATAACGATATCGCAACTTCTTGAGATAAATAGTTTCCTCGTGGTTGAGTCTAGTGTGGCAAACAGCTTATCTTCCACGAGAACATTTGCCGATGTCAAGCTGTTGAGCAAAGTTGATTTGCCTGTATTTGTATATCCGACCATCGATATGCAAAAAGTGCCTTTTTTCTTCCGTTTCTTTGACTGAGTTTTTCTTATTTTGGCAATATGTTCAAGTTCTTGCTTGAGCTTCTTTATCCGTTGCTGTATACGGCGCCTATCAACTTCTAGCTTTGTTTCTCCGGGTCCTCTTGTGCCTATCCCTCCGCCTAAACGTGAGAGCTCGATACCACGTCCCCTCAGCCTTGGTAGACGATAGACAGCCTGAGCTAGTTCGACCTGGATAGCGCCCTCCTTTGAATGAGCTCGCTGAGCAAATATATCGAGTATGAGACCTGTTCTATCAACAACCGGACGATCAAATATTTCCTCCAGATTTCGCTGTTGAGAAGGACTTAGATCATGATTGAAGATAACAAGATCGGATTCTGTTGTCTCGGCAATTGTTTTTATATCTTTTGCTTTGCCGGGACCGATAAATGTACGAGGATGTATTGCTCTGCGCTCTTGAAGAACTGATTCGACCACCTCTGCTCCGGCTGTCCATGTAAGCTGTTTTAGCTCGTTTAGAGACTCTTCAAGATGAACTTGGTCGGTTCTTGGCAGTTTAACGCTGACCAGGATGGCTTTTTCTTGATTATTGTTGACCATATTTATAGTTTAGCTTAAATATCGTTGTTGTTCCAGTTGATCCCACAAAACAAAAGCTGGTTGCTTATTTCTTTACCTTCTAGTCATGGTTCCATATTTTCTTGTACATACTTGAAATCTTTTTTAATAAACCCTAATGTATCATGACAATAGATTCGATAATCTTTTAAAGACCTGTTTGGCAGGCCTAACAGAAATTACATAAGGAGACATAGTGGAAGTCTATCGTGAAAAATGTAAGAATCATCCAAAAAAAGCTGCTCGGGGTAGATGTGCCAGTTGCTGGGCCTTTCTATGTGCTGATTGTCTGACTAAAGTCGAAGGTTATCAATATTGCAGCGATTGCAGCGATGATCCTCATAAACAAAACGACAGCCGTCAAAGCAAGCCAAAAAGAAAACCGAAGGTTTCCCAGTGGCTGCTTTTACTTCTTATAGTCGCCCTGGCCGCCCTCCTTCTGGACATATTCTATCTGCAGTGGGGTTTTCTTGGTGGCTATGTCCGTACTTACCAGGTCCTTAAAAAACCGATATCATTTGGACCTCGCCTGAAGGACTATGACAAGACTACGAGTGATCATTTTATCATCTACTCATATGATAAAGAACTGGCAAATACGGTCATAGAACAAGCAGAAACATATTTTACGCAAATAGTTGCGGATCTTCTCATAAACGAGGAAGATATCATGCATAGGGGTAAATTCATGATCATCCTGACCGCCGACGACAGTGCATACAAGATCTTTACCGGAGAATCAATATCAGGTGCGGTTACTGATTATGAGACCAAGAGCATAGTCATGAACATGGCCCGCATCTCCCCAGTTCTATCGATTACGCTTCCGCATGAAATAACCCATGCCATTCTGTTTGAAGTGTTAAACTCCGCCAATAGGGTACCCGATTGGCTTGACGAAGGACTTGCCCTTTACGAAGAAGCCAAATTTGATAATTCATTAGTTGAGACACGTTGGAACGATTATAGGCCAGACCTTACCGGAGGTAGCCATATCAGCATTTCTGGACTCGAGATTCCTGAAGATCCATTCGGAGAACAATCACAGCTTTTCTATGCTGAAAGTGCCAGTTTAGTTCAATTCTTGGTTGATGAATACGGTATGTATAAGATCATGAACTTGATGAAGGAAATACAGAATGGAAGCAGTGTCGATGCAAGCCTTAATAAGATCTACGGAGAAGACATTCCCAACCAGTCTGTTCTTCAAGAAAAATGGCTTATCTATATAAGATCCTAGAACTAAACCTACTAACCTCCACTCCGTGACCAGTTACCAGAACGTTTCCAGGTTGATGATCCATGTTGCATTAAAACTACTAACCAGCCGATTTACTGAACAACTCGCAAATTGCCAATTGCTAATTGCGGTTCGCAGATTACGGACTTGCTTCGGCTCTTCCGTTCTATCTCATCAGCTCAAAGACATCGATTCGCGGTTTCCGGTTTCCAGTTTACGGACTATGACACTGCTGCTCTGTTTCTCTACTGCACTATCAATCATCATCTCAAAGAGGCGCTGGTTACTGGTAACTGGTTACTGACTTCCTTCAGCACTATAAATCATCAGCTTAAGAACAACGGATTGCGGATTGCGATTCGCGGATTACGGTTAGAGATTTGCCGTGATTCTCTCCAGGGCTTCCTGTAAGCGTTCATCTTCAACGGTAAGAGATACTCTTATGAAGCCCTCTCCGGATGGTCCGTAGGCATTTCCTGGAGATACAACAACGCCGGCTTTCTCCAGAATATGCTCTGCAAATGATGATGAGGTGTAGCCATTTGGTACCCGTGTCCATACAAAAACACTGGCCAGCGGTTTTTTAGTCTTCAAGCCTATTCTGTTTAATGTATCGACAACCAGATTTCGTCTGTGTCTGTATACCTCACACATTTCATCTACACATATCTGTGACGATGACAATGCTTCAATTCCTGCATATTGAATAGCATTAAAGATGCCCGAATCTATATTTGTCTTGATCCTTCCCAGTGCTTCAATGACCTTCTTATTCCCGACAACCCAGCCACAACGCCACCCGGTCATATTATATGTCTTTGAAAGTGAACCAAATTCCACCGCCACATCCTTTGCCCCGGGTACTCCCATGATTGAAGGAGCAATGTAACCGTCATATGCTATTTCTGCATAAGCAAAATCATGGCAAATAACGAAATCATACTTTTTTGCAAGCTCAACAGCCGTTTGAAATACCTCAGTATCTGCAACAGCTGCCGTTGGATTGTTGGGATAGTTCAAGAATAAGACCTTTGCTTTCTTTAATGTCTTAGGATCTATCAACAATAGGTCTGGATTGTAATCATTTCTTTCAAGAAGCGGCACGAACTGTACTTCCCCGCCTGCTAAAATAGCTCCGCTTTGATATACGGGATAACCGGGGTCGGGAATCAAAACTGTTTCTCCTTCATCCACCAGACCCAAAAAGATATGAGATATACCTTCCTTTGACCCGATCAGCGGTAATACCTCTTCTTCATAATCAATATTCCATATAGACCGACGTCTATACCAATTCGCTATCTCTTTTCTAAATTCGGGTAATCCGAAGTATGATGGATACCGATGAGTCTTTTTATTACCGGCTTCTTTGCACAACCTGTCAATAATATGTTGAGGTGTTGGTTCTACCGGATCTCCTATCCCAAGCGATATGATATCTACTCCCTGATCTTTCTTCTCCTGGATCTTCCGGTCTATCTCGGCAAACAAATAGGGTGGCAGGTGTTTTATTCTTTTAGCGATTTCCATGCTTCAACCAACCTTTCCCGTGTAGATTCTAGACTTTCCGGAACAACTCTTGTGTTAGAGACCACCAGCATAAAATTCGTATCTTCGCTCCACCTTGGAACGACGTGAATGTGCAAATGTTCCCCGAAACCGGCTCCGCTCGCTTTCCCCGTATTTATCCCGACATTAAAACCGTGTGGCTTCATAGCAATAGTGAGCGCTTTCATGCTTTTCCGCAGAGTCTTGATAAGTTCTAGCATCTCATTATCATCCAGACCATCAAGGCTTCCTTTGTGCTGGTATGGGCTTATCATAATGTGTCCGTTATTGTATGGATACAGATTCAGCATAACAAAACACGTCTTTCCTCTATGGATTATATAATTTTCTTCGTCTGTTCCTTTAGTCGGTTTTATACAAAAAATGCAACCGTCATCTTTATCATTCTCTATATACTCAACACGCCAAGGTGCCCATAAATTATCCACAAAATCCCCTCTATAGAAATTTATCTATAGTGTCAAAAGTTAACCGGCAAACCAGTCTTTGTCAACTTTTCCTGAAAAAATAATACTAGCATCTCCTGTAATATATAATCTGTTGTTCTCCGCCCAGGTCACATCCAGGTTTCCACCGACCAGCAATATTCTTGCCCTACGCTCAGCCAGATTATTTTTAACTGCTGCGACCAATGTAGCAGCGGCTCCTGTTCCACACGCTGAAGTCTCGCCGGCACCACGCTCCCACACTCGCATTTTAATATCGTTTCCCTTTTTCACTTCGACAAACTCAACATTTGTTTTCTCCGGGAACACAGCCAAATTTTCAATCAATGTTCCAAGTTCTTCAACTTTAGCACTCTTAATATCATCAACAAACAAGACACAGTGAGGATTTCCTACAGACAGACATGTTACTTCATACGCCTCACCATTGACCACGAGGTTCTCTCGCACCACTTCCCCACCTTCCCCCGTCATCGGAATTCTTTGCCTTTCGAAAGAAGGCTCTCCTATGTCGACTTTTATCATGTCTGACCGGACATCTTCCCCTTCCAAACTTACTCCGATAATCCCGGCAAGAGTCTCAATGCTTATATTCTTACTCTGGTGGATACCACGCTCATAGACGTATCTAGCTAGACACCTGATCCCGTTCCCGCACATCCCTGCCTCGCTGCCATCAGAGTTATATACTTGCATGTTAAAATCAGCTTTTTCTGATCGCCGCAGGAAAAGGACTCCATCGGCCCCGATACCCTTACGACGTTCACACATCTTCTTAACCTGCTCTTTTTTGATATTTGGTTCGCTTTTTAAAGCATCGATTATAATGAAATCATTTCCCAGAGCCTGTGCTTTGGTAAACTCCGATATCTCGGTCATATCTCTCCTTCTCTCTTCGATCTCCGGGATTCTATTATATATGATTCTAGCTTATCAACTATTTCGCTTGGACTATCAGTTGATGATCTTTTTAACCACTTTATTCTCGGGTCAGCTTTAAACCATGTCAACTGCCTTTTAGCAAAATGATGGGTGTTTTTCTTGATCCTTGATACAGCACCATCAATTGAATACTCACCATCTAAATAACATAACAACTCATCGTATCCAAGAACCTTCTTATTTGATAACTCACCACGGTATCCATTATCAACAATAGACTCAACTTCATCTTGGAACCCTTCTTCAATCATCCGGTCAACTCTTTTGTCTATTAATCTATATAGATGTTTCCGATTGCACTCGATCCCAAAAAACGATAGGTCATATATAGATTTTCGATCATCCCACACCTTCGGATGCTCAGAGTATATCTGCCCGCTCATCTCATAGACTTCCAGAGCCCTTATGATCCTCCGGATATTGTTGGGGTGGATCTTGTCAGCGCTTTTTGAGTCTATTCTCCTGAGTCTCTCATGTAGAACTTTTGGTCCTTGCTCATCTGCCATATTTTCTAGATCTTTACGGATTTTTATTGATTCGGTCGTTTGTGGTGGAAAATCTAGGTCATCAATAACTGCCCGTATATATAAGCCGGAGCCTCCGACTAGTATTGGCATATTCCCCGATTTTGATGTCTTTTCTATAGACCGCCTGGCCATGCGTTGATATTTTGCTACACTGAACCCGTCACAGATCGATGCTATGTCTATTAAGTGATGCGGTATTGTTTCCCGTTCTGACTTTACTGGTTTTGCTGTGCCAATGTCGAGCTCTCTATAGACTTGCATCGAATCAGCTGATATTATCTCTCCTGATATCCTCTTTGCCAGATTTAATGCAATTTCGCTTTTGCCGATAGCTGTTGGACCGACAATTGCAATCAGTGACTGCTTCCGGAACTCTTTCTGTTCAATATTATTCTGTTTTGTCAAAATACCGTGCTCTTTCCATTTCTAATAGTAACGCTCGACTGTAAAGCGACAAAGCTTCACTTCTTTATTTTCTGGGATCCCAGCTTTTCTTCTCGCAATTCCCACTTGTTCCTCCACACTATTAATGCCTTCTATCCTGGGCAAGAGCAATCCTCGCCTTTGCCCGTCTTCTACTATTACTCCATATTCATCCGTATTTAAACTGCTTTGATCTTCAACCGGTTCAGGCGATCCAAGGATATCTACTGAATACACTAATTCCGGCAGCTCCTCTTCACTTACTGGCCTAAACCTATAGTCTCTTGTGGCAGCAGATATAGCGTTCTGTATGATCTCTTCTCCAATGTTCTCCCGGGTTGCCTGTATTGTTCCTATGCATCCGCGAAGGTCTCCTTCCTTCTTCAAAGAAACAAATACGCCCGCTTTTTTTCTCAAATAGTCAGGAATCTCGGCAGTACATTCGATCACTTTCTTATACTTTACCAGCTCTTCAATTGCTTGCCTGGCAATTCTTACCGGCAAAGACTCTCTTTCATTACTCTCGCTTTCTTGTTTTTCTTCTTTGTAAGAGTTCATATCAGCTGCCTTTTCTTATTGTATCGACTGTTCCGACCAAATAACCGACTCCGAACGGTCCTTCATAAGACAGCACTTCTCCTTCTGTCTCATCGTTATCATAGAATCCGGCCAAGACAAATAGTGAGCGTAGTCCACATTCTCCTGCCTCCGATACAAGATCCACATCTATATCAAATAAGCGCTTTAGATCGCCGGATTTAATGATCTCTACAACTTCTTGGTCGAATACTTTCCCTCTCTTGCTATATCCAGCCGGCGCCCCCGGTGTCAGGCGGTGAGATAGATCGCCGCTAGCTATAAACATTGCCTTCTTGCCACTTTCATCAACAGCTTTCCTAATAACCTGACCGAACTTAAAGTGATCTTTGTTATCCAGACCGGAAATAGAAACTGACACAAGCGGACATTTGTAGTCAGCAAACAAATAGCACAAAGGCACCACAACACCATGGTCTAAAGCGACTTCCGCTCCATAGTTCCTGGCAGTGTTTTTACTTAATGAGACCATCTTTATCCCATTAATACCGGCTTCCTCTATTATGCTCCCGGCCAATTCAGTATCATCTGGTGCATCAACGACTATGTTTGGTGCACCAAACATAGCCAGGTCACCTGACAACTTCTCATCGGTCTTAATCGCAAAACCATCTGAAAATAATGGGCTGTGAGGTGAGATGATCACAGCTGCTTCCGGTCTCATATCGCTGACCATTCTGCCTGCTTCCTTCATCGCCGACACCGTCTCCGGTATATCGTTGAGTGAAGACTTGCCTATATCGGCTACAACAATGGGTGGATGAGGCACTATAATGCTCTTCATTGCACCTTCTCTCTAGACATTTACTACTCTATCGATTTGTTGCCAGTGAGTACCTTGCCAGAAAAACCTGTTACACTTCGGACAACGGTCAAACTTGATTTGAGTTTGCCATACGTAAGCCGGTACGAACTGCTTGGCTATGCTTCTTGATACCGGCTCTACTTTTTGGTTATCACTACTGCACCTGGGGTGTTTTCTCGGGATCTTGTCACCAAGGCTTTTTATTACTTGCCTAAACTGGTCCTTGGGCATATCGCTTTCTATGTATAAGGCTTTAACTGCTCCTGTTCTGATCTCCCGGACCTTAAAAAGTTGGCTATTTCGCGATAGGATAATCCTGTTCTGGTTTTTTGCTAATGAAATTATATCAGCATAAGAGGAGGGTTTTATCGCGACAGTATCATATCCTGCTAAGCGCAGCCATTTTTCAAGCTTGCCAACCATATGATCGGCAACAAACCGATATTCTCTTGGCATTGTCTACTGCCTTTTTTAATATTCGAGATTGTCTTTCAGACTATTGTCTAGCAGCGCTTGTCGTAGTTCAGCAGACGTATTAGTCAGATCTCCCAGTGTATGAACAGCTGTATTCTTTGCTGTTTCGTTTTTTTGCTTCATTACCGGCGCTACAATCTGACTTAGTAAACTAGATTCGCGTTCTGCAAAACTCTGATACATCCTTAGATGTCTGGCGTGTATTCCATGTTTGCCAAGGTTCTTAACCAGGTGCATTATTTTTATGTTTCGCGGTGTATAGACCTTACCTTTATCTGACGACTCTGGCTTGACAAGCCCATAAGACTCTAGCTCTTTGATCTCCTTCGTTGTCATACCGCTAGCATCAGAAGCTTCTTCTATGCTCATCCTCTTTCCTTTATCTATCAGTGTATCCTCTGCTTTTGTTTTTGCGTCTTTCTTTCCTACCAGTTCGATTTCCTTGACTCTTCCGGTCGACACCTTTCTGAGCTCTCCTTTTATTACTTTTAATGGAAGGTATCTCTCTTTTTGTAGCTTAAGGATTAACCCCAACCGCTCTACGTCGGTCTGAACAAAACGCCGGTAACCTCCTGGAGTTCTTTTCGGCTCAACCAGGCCTTCGTCCTCCAGATAGCGTATTTTGCTGATCGATAGATCCGGGTAGTCTTTTTTTAGTATCTCAACTACCTTTCCTATGCTTAAATATCCCTTTTTTAGTTTCTTAGATCCCATCTTCACCCTCCTGATTAGACGACCTTCGGTGTAAGATACATCAGTTTAAATTTTCCGACCTGAATAACATCCTGATCAGAAAGAACCGATTTCTCAATCTGCTCATTATTAACATATGTACCGTTCAGACTGCCTGCATCCTGCACCTCGTACGTATTCCCTATCTTTACTATTTTTGCGTGATTCCTGGAAACCGTGATGTCTCCAAGGAATATATCGCTTTCAGGATGTCTTCCTAAAGTCAGTTCATCCTTGTCGACAATAAATTTCTCACCTTTATTCGGACCCCGCAATACGATCAAAGATGGTTTAATGCCTTTCATGTTTTCAATAGGTATAACGACCTTCTCGTCCTTTATCTCAATCTCAACCTCAGATGGAAAGTAAACGATCGTCGTATCAGCTGCTGATGCTTTATCGTGTATTAGAGTTGCTCCACATTGATTACATATCTTGCTATCTTTATCGTTATCAAAACCACATTCATCACATTTCATCAGCTTCACCTCAATCTAGTTCTTGAATTTGAAATCCCACTTCGAGAAGGCTTTTTCCAGCTCTTCTTCCACTGCCCCCACAACTTCTTCATTTTCAAGTAGTTCGTTCAGTCTTTCTTCATTTACCCTGTTCCGAACGTATGGATCATTTAAGATCTTGCTCATCTTTCTACCGCTATGGAGCTCCCGAACGATATAGGCAATCACTCTTTCCTCCAGTATATCAACAGAAGCATCGTCTAAGATTTTCTTGACTAGACCGGTATGACCGTTCTCTTCAGGCATATTCACCCCCATGTAAAATGTAAAACGACAAATCTATACTTTAGGTTTAGAATAGAGCGTTCTAATTATACTTAAGATACTTGATCGAGGCAACTTTTTTCAGTGTTTTCTGCAACTATTTGGGATACTTGAACAACTTTATAGTCCCTTTTCTTAATAAGTTTAATTACTGCAGGCAAGGCTGCTACTGTCCTGTTTCGATTGGCACCTTCCCGGCCGGTCAATGAACCTCCGTCATGCAACAAGATTATACACCCGCTTCTCAAAAACATCATAACTCTAATAATGATCCCATAAGCTCCCAAAGGGACCCAATCAAGCGCACTTAAAGTCCACAGCACGATGTGGTGGCCTTGCTCTAAGACCTTTTCCCTCACACGATTTGAATATATTCCACGTGGTGGCCTAAACATTACTGGCTTAAAACCAGCTACTTTCTCAATTGCTTGATCAGTCAGGACTATCTCTTCTTCCAGCTGCTTCTCGTTCAACAATACGAGATTAAAGTGGTTATAAGAGTGATTGCCGATTTCGTGTCCGTCTTTGATCATAGCAGTTATGATTTCAGGATACTTTTCCACCATTTGACCTGTAACGAAAAAAGTTGCCTTGACGTTGTGTTCTCTTAATATCTCAAGAATTCTCGGAGTATACTCCGGACTCGGCCCATCATCAAAAGTGAGAGCTGCGTACTTCTGTCCGTTCAAGGGACCTTTTCTCACAATGCCTTCCTGTGATCCTATCCCCTTGTATTCATAGTATGTTATGAACAAACCTGCACACGTAAACAGCAATAAAGGAATGAACAAAACTTTCCATGGGATAAATTGAACTGATTCAATACTATTTAAGAAGGTTGGCTGCTGTATCAATACTATCAAAGAAATGACAATAGCCCCTCTTGCGAGATTTATTTTTATTCTTTTAGATGGCTTTAGCCTCATTTAGCTCACTTTCGTAAGATTTCTCTATCTAACCGACTAATCTATCTTCTTTCTTGACACTCCGGTAGTCTCACGAGCCAGGATCTCTCCGAGCTTCTTTATATCGTCGTTACTAAACAACTTTTCACCACGGCTGTGCTTTTCCTTTAGCCGCTCTACCATCTCAGCTCGCAATATATCGATCTTGCCATGTATTATTCTTCGTCGATAAGACACTTGTTCTTCTTCAGTGCATAGATCCTCAAGTACTTTCTTCAGTTCCTTGTCACTTTTAGACGCAAGATCAAAGCTAATCCCTACGTCTTTTGATTCTTTTTCCATGATCTGTTCCTCCTAGAGTCGAGGATTTTACTAGGTTATTGTATCCTAAGTCATAAAACCATGCAAAGACATCTATTTAACCGCTTTTAATACATTAGCCATCTCAATCGCTGATAGAGCCGCTTTTGTACCACGATTGCCATGTTTGGCACCAGATCTTTCAAGTGCCTGCTCAATTGAGTCAGTAGTCAATACGCCAAAGATTACTGGCTTCCCTGTTTCATTGCTAAGAGCAGCAATGCCCTTAGCGGTTTCAGTGGCTACATAGTCAAAATGAGGCGTCTCACCACGGATTATAGCACCCAGACATATCACTGCATCATATTTGTTTAAGTCGATTAGCTTCTTCGCCGCCAGGGGCATTTCAAAAGCTCCAGGCACCCAGACAACATCATAGTCTTTGTCGTTTACATCGTGACGTCTCAAGGTATCGATACAACCATCCAGTAGTTTTCTGCTTATAGATTCATTGAACCGGCTGACAACCACACCAAACCTTAAATCTTTTGCCACCAACTTGCCTTCATACGTTTTCATTACGTACCTCCTTTTTGTCTAATTTTTTATTCTTCTTTTCGATAGCTAGGTCTTCATCATCTATATAATGGTTTAACTTGTACTTTTTTGTTTTCAAGTATTCCACATTGCCCTGATGTGCTTGTGTCTTTATGGGCACTCTTTCTACAACCGTTAATCCATAACCCTCAAGACCGACTATCTTTCTCGGATTATTAGTCATCAAACGTATACTTGTAAGCCCAAGATCAGCTAGGATCTGTGCTCCGACTCCATAGTCCCGAAGATCCGGTGGAAAACCAAGTGTCAGATTTGCCTCAACCGTATCTTGTCCTTGTTCTTGCAGTTCATATGCTTTCATTTTGTTTATTAGTCCTATTCCCCTGCCCTCTTGTGACATATATAAAAATACGCCCTGTCCCTCTTTTTCTATTCGACTCAAGGCCTCTTCAAACTGATCACCGCAATCGCATCTTAGAGACTTAAAAACATCTCCGGTAACGCATTCTGAATGTACTCTTACCAGCACATTGTCTACATTGGAAACGTCACCTTTTATCAGTACGATATGAGTCTCATCATCAAGTGTGCACCTGTATACAAGTGCTTCAAAATCACCAAACCTTGTCGGTAGCTTTATCTTAGCCACCCGGTTAACAAACTTCTCTGTACGACGCCTATATTTAATAAGATCAGCAATGGTAACAATTGATAACTTATGTTTTGAGGCAACTTTTTCCAATTCAGGCAACCTGGCCATGGTGCCATCTTCACTCATAATCTCACATATGACTCCTGCCGGATATAAGCCGGAAAGACGAGCTATATCTACAGCCGCCTCAGTATGACCGGCTCTTTTTAAAACTCCACCCTCGCCTGCTCTTAATGGAAATATATGGCCTGGTCTTGAGATATCATCAGGTTTGGCTTCCGGGTCTATTACTGTTTTTATTGTAGCTGCCCTGTCTTTAGCTGATATGCCTGTGCTGATCTTATCTTTTGCACCAATAGATACGTGGAAAGCGGTTTTATTCGTGGACGTATTATCAGCAACCATCTCCGGTATCTGCAACTCATAGAGGCGGTCTGCTTTACAGGGCATACATATCAGTCCCCGCCCGTACTTAGCCATAAAGTTTATTATCTCCGGTGTTACCTTTTCAGCAGCGCAAACGAAATCACCTTCGTTCTCACGATCTTCATCATCTACGAAAATAACGACTTTGCCTTCTTTTATTTCCGATATCGCTTTCTCCACTTCTACTACCATGTGATAAGTCACTCCCCTCCTTCTGTTTTTTGTTTTATATATCTTGCCATCATATCTACTTCTATATTCACATATGCTCTCATCTTTCTTCCACCCAGGATCGTTTGCTCTAACGTGTATGGAACCAGAGATACACTGAATTTTGTCGACTTTTTATCCGCTACGGTAAGACTGACCCCGTCCAAAACCACAGATCCTTTCTTAGCGACAAGCTCTAATATTTCATTCGTTGACGAGATCCAAAAGATCTTTGAGTTTTTCTTTCTTTCGATCTGTACAATCTGACCGACTCCATCAACATGACCGCTTACAAGATGTCCACCTAACCGGTCACCAAACTTCATTGCTCTCTCCAGATTGACTTTTGCGCCTGCTCTTAGTCCTTTCATGCCGGTCAGCTTTATTGTTTCCGGCATTATCTCTGCCTTAAATGAATCTCGACCGATTTGGGTAACTGTTAAGCACACTCCGTTTAAAGCAATCGAATCGCCGGATTTCATATCATTTAATACATCATTTGCCTTCACAGTCACCATAGAATTTTTTCCTGTCCGGAACTCCTTGACTACACCTATCTCTTCAACAATCCCCGTAAACATTCTTCTCCTTTTTCAAACCTGATCAAAAAGACTCCAACGATCTCATGATCACACACTCTCATGTTCTCATGATCACAAGTTCTCATGCTCTCTTGTTGGGTATACTTCGATCAACACATCATCACCATGTAAACTCACTTCTGAGATTAAAAGCTTGGTCTGTCCTCCCTTGATCTTTCTGCCCACCCCTTCATAGAAAGGAAGGGAGTCTTTCCCCCCGATAAGTTTCGGCGCTATAAAGACCGCCATCTTATCAAATAGATCCTTATCTATAAGATCACTCGCTACTTCTTTTCCGGCTTCTACCATAATACTGGTGATTCCTCGCTCGCCTAGTTTCTTAAACAACGCCTCAATATCTATCTTTCCGTCTTCTGCATCTATGATCATGACCTCTGCGCCGGCCTCGGTTAACTCGCTTCTTTTTTCCTCGTTTAGCTTGTTTGAGCTGACAATGATCGTCGGTATCTCTTTAGCGCTCTTAATCACCTTTGATCGTTTTTCGATAACACCATAGCTATCTAAGATTATTCGCGTTGGCTGTCTGGCCTTGTTGTTCTCTAATCGTGCCGTTAACCTTGGATCGTCCACCCTGATTGTGCCAATGCCGGTTAGTATTGCATCATATCCAGCTCTTAAAACATGGACATGTTGACGTGCTCTTTCTCCTGTTATTAAACTTGATTCGTTTTTCTTAGCTGCGATCTTCCCATCAATACTCATGGCTACTTTGACTAGGACAAATGGTCTTCCTGTCTTCATATGCTTATTGTAGATCTCATTTCTCGCGGCAGCTTTGTCCTCTAGAACCCCACTCTTAACTGCTATACCGGCGGCTTGTAGGACCTCAGCACCTTTACCATTGACCTTGGGGTTAGGATCTTTTGCACCTATTATCACTTCCTTGATTTCCGCCTCCTTGATCGCATCAACACAAGGTGGCGTCCTTCCCCGGTTCACGCAGGGCTCCAGCGATACAAACAAACTTGCCCCCCTTGCCTCTGCGCCTGCTTCATATAACGCATTTACTTCTGCGTGCGGTCCGCCGACTTTCTCGTGATATCCTTCACCTATGATCTTTTTATTTGCAACCACAACTGCTCCGACCATGGGATTTGGACTTGTCCAGCCCCACCCTTTGCCAGCCAGCTCGATTGCTCTTTCCATATATCTTTCCTTATCCATGATCTCTTCTCCTACAAAACATTCTTAGCTGCCTTACATCAAAAGAGGATGATATTCTACTCGTCATGCTGATTAATTGATCCTCTTTTCAAACACCGGCCTCTCTTTGAATAATAAAAAAGCCAAGGGACAAGGCCTTGGCATCTAAAACTTAAAAACCGCCTTCTCCCGTCCAGACTTTAACTGTCGGCTCCGGAATTACACCGGATCTGCTTTATGGATCTTTTAAAAAGACCAATCTGCTCGCGGGCTTTACCGCCGGTCGGGAATCTCACCCAACCCCGAAGACTAATCATCATATTCTTTTTTATGAAATTATTATATCAGATGTTTTTCAGAAGAGCCATAGTTCGCAATACACGAAGCGCAATGCGAAATCCGCAATTATCAACTAGCAATCTGTAAATTGATGTTTGTAAGCTGGTGTTAGCTGAAGCGCTGAATATCTGAACGCGTTTCTAGGCTGATTATTTGAAGTGCGGAAGTAAGTCCGCAATCCGCAAACCAGTAATCAGTAACCAGTTACCTGTAACCAGCACGTTTTTAAGCCGATGACGTATTGCTGCTACAATGGGGTCAAGTCTTTAATTTTAGCGTTTTAATTCGCATCTGATATCCAAGACTTGATTCATACAAAATCCAATAGATTCCAATGAGACAAAAACAGTCATTGCGAGAAATCACGCTTTATCGTGATGACAAAGCAACCTCACACATATTTGAATCTCGCTCTGAATTTATTAGACAATATGTGAGCTTGCCTTGCAGGTTTAGGCAGTCTGTATTTGGTACAACAAGCAAGGATTGTTTTTCTACATGACCTTAGGTCTGTCATGTTACCAATAGACACAAACACAGGAGAAACATTACTCCTGGTTCTCAAGACGATCCCGATTTCTTTTCCCTCTTTGTCTATCAACGACGAATACGATCCCGCTTCTTTGTCCGGTTGTTTATACTTACCGACCAGGACACTTTTAGCGCAGCCGATTGTCGGCATGTCTAGTAGTATGCCAAGATGAGTTGCTAACCCTATTCCCCGTGGATGGGCTATTCCTTGACCATCCACGATTAATACATCGGGTTTTATTGATAGTTTTTCAAATGCATCAAGGATCATTGGTGCTTCTCTAAAAGACAGGAGTCCGGGTACATAGGGAAACCCAGCCCTGCCTGTCAAGTATGATTCTTCGATTATGGCAAGTGACGGAAACTCCAAAACGACAACAGACGCAAAAATATCATCTGTTTCTTTATGAATGGAGATATCAGCTCCGGCCACATATGATATATCGCTAAGATCTGGACCTTTGCAGAAAACTCGCAAACTTACTAGTCTTTTTTGAATTTCAACTGCTTCTTTTGGAGACACTGTCCATTGGTGAATATTTTTAGATTTCATAGGTGAAACCGAGACATTCGCATGATCAACCAATCCGTTAACCAAGATCCTGGCTGGCGACTTCTATTCATCTATCATATATTCTATGGAGACTATATGACCTTAGCTCTATCTTCTGCTTCTTAATATCAAGTAGAGAAGCGTCAAGACTGCGCTGGCCGCTGCGGCAATATATGTTAAAGCAGCTGCATTCAAGATAGCACGTGTCTGTTTATACTCACTATCACTTATCAATCCACCGTCGGTAAGCATGTGCATAGCGCGTCCTGAGGCATTGAATTCAACCGGCAGGGTTATCAACTGGAATATTACGGCAATAGTAAAAGCTAAAATTGCTATATTCATAAGAAGATAACCGATTGGAGACTGCATCCAGCCGACTAATAGGATTCCGATAAAGAACAAAGGCATGGCCATTTTAGAACCGAAGCTTGCTACCGGCACAAGACCGGACCTCAATTTCATAGGTACATAATTATTCGCATCCTGAAGAGCATGTCCTGTTTCATGAGCAGCCACACCCAGTGCAGCCAGGGATCGTCCATCGTGAACCTGCGGTGACAAGCGTAGTACTTTATGACGCGGATCATAATGATCATTCAGATTTCCCTTGTGTTTTTCGACGACAACGTCATAAAGACCGTTTTGCTCTAAAAGTTTACGGCTAGCCTCCGCTCCACTCAGGTTTGAACTAGGTCTTACTTTTGAGTACTTTTTGAAAGCATGTTTTACCTTGTACTGCGCAAACAGTGACAGAGCAAGCGCCGGTATCATTATGATTATATATATTGGATCAATATAGAACACGTGAACACCTCAACTATTATTCTAACCTATCACCTGTCTTTAGGCGATATCCATTTATGAAATCTCTCGAGGTCATCCTCTTTTTATTCTCCGGTTGAACATCCTTTGCCACCAGCGTACCTTTTCCACATTCTATCCAGATATCATCGTTATCCAATGACGTTATTGTTCCCGGAATAGCTTTTTTATCGTTTGACTCTTCCAGACTTGACCATATCTTTAGTCGTTTTTCCTGGTAGTATGAATATGCTCCCGGATGTGGATTCAATGCTCTAACCTTGTTGTGTATAGCCAATGCATCCTTTTTCCATTCTATCCTTGACTCGGTTTTCTCTATCTTCTTAGCGTAGGAACCAACTTCCGGCTGTATTTCGCTTCTTAGAGTATTATTCTTAATTTCGATTATCACTTCCAGAATAAGCAACGACGCTATTTTGGCTAACTTTTCTTCTATCTCACCGGCCGTCTCGTTACCATCGATCTTAATGTATTTCTGATTTAGGATATCTCCTGTGTCAAGACCTTCATCCATTTGAATCAATGTGATGCCTGTCTCTTTTTCACCTGACATTATTGCTCTTTGAATCGGAGCCGCTCCCCGGTAATCCGGTAGCAGTGACGCATGTATGTTTACTGCGCCATGATCCAGATCATTAAAAACCCAGGAAGGTAGGATTTTCCCATATGCAGCCACAACAGCCAGTTTCGGATCGACTTTAAGGATCTCTTCCCTGCTCTTTTCATCTCTCAGGCTTCCTGGTTGCAGAACCTGTAACCCTTTCTTAACCGCATAGCTTTTGACCGCTGACATATGCGATTTTTGACCTCTTCCATAGGGCTGGTCAGGTTGAGTTACAACGGCTGCTATTTCATGATCAGAAACATCATCTAATGCTCTAAGAGCCGGAACAGCAAACTTCGACGTGCCCATAAAGACGATTCTCACCGCAAATCGTCCTTATACATTTTCTTAATTGCCTTCTTTCTATCTTCTTCACTGGCCCGGTCAATGATCAGTTTTCCAGCTAGGTGGTCCATCTCATGTTGAAATACGCGAGCAAGCAAACCTTCTGATTCGATCGTTTTTTTCTTTCCATCTAGATCATGGCCTTCTATCTTTATTTTTTCTGCTCGAGATATAGTTACTTCGATCCCCGGAACACTTAAACAGCCTTCGGTTTCCTCGATTCTTTTCTCACTTTCCCATACGATCTTTGGATTTATCAGTATTTTCGGCTCCTCATCTATTATATAGACAAACACTTTTTTCAGCATTCCTACTTGATTGCTCGCCAATCCAATGCCATTCGCTTCCTGCAATGTCTCAACCATATCGTGAAACATGCCCGGAAGCGACATATCTTCTATATCTACTTCCCTTGCCTGCTCACGAAGAACAGGATGTCCGATCTTCTTAATCTCCAACATCAAATGCCCTCCACCTTGCCATGGATTAAACTATAGCAAAGAAACCGGATCTACATCTATGGCGACTCCAAGGTCTCCTCTGCTTTCTTTTGGGAGAATATAATCGATATTGTCCTTTAGAAACCTCTTTACGCTTAGAGCATCATCAGCCTTCAGAAGTATATGCCACCTGTATTTTCCTCTTAGTCTCGATAAAGGAGCCGGAACCGGCCCCAATATATCGACTATACCTGAAAGATAATCCGATTCCACATTGGTCCTTAGGAAACGTTCTATCCGGGCAGCTTCTTCCTGAACACGACCTTCATCACTGCCACTGATGAGAATATTTATTAGTTCTGAAAACGGTGGATAGTCCAGTGCTTCTCTTAATGATATCTCATAACGATAAAACTCATCATATTGTCCTTTTGTTAATGCCTGGATGGCATAGGTGTCCGGACTATATGTCTGGACAACTACCTTGCCCGGGTAGCTTCCTCGCCCAGCCCGTCCGGCTACTTGCATAAGAAGCTGAAATGTTCTTTCTCCTGCTCTAAAATCGGGCAAGGCTAACGCAGTATCAGCGCTGACAACTCCTACAAGTGTTACATCCGGGAAATCCAGTCCCTTGGCGATCATCTGCGTTCCTAAAAGGATTCCTACCTGTTGTTGTTTGAATCCTATTAACTTCTTCCGATGAGAATCTCTTCGTGTAGTAGTGTCCGCATCCATTCTGGTAACCGGGATTTCTGGAAATATCCTCGCGATCTCTTGAGCAACCCTCTCTGTGCCTATACCATAAAAACTTAGATCGCGACCTTTGCATACAGGACATTTGCTCGGCACTTCCTCTAAATAATCGCAATGATGACACTGCAATGTCTTCTTGTCGCTATGATATGTCAATGAAACATTGCATTGAACACATCTGATAACATGTCCACACTCACGACACATAACATAGTTTGAATAACCTCTTCTGTTAAGAAATATAATAGCTTTTTGTTTTTTCTTAACTACCTGATTTATTGAATCTCTTAGTCTCTGGCTAAAAATACCCCTATTGCCTCTTTCTCGTTCCTGGCGCATGTCAACGATTTCCACATTTGGCAAAGGGCGTTCTTCGATTCTTTTTCTTAAGAAAACCGGTACAAACTCTCCCTTGTCAGACCGGTATTTCGACTCTACAGATGGCGTAGCGCTACCTAGTATAACACTGGCATTGTTGATCAAAGCACGTTCTATTGCTACTTCCCTGGCGTGATATCTCGGACTTCTGTCTTGTTTGTATGTATTTTCGTGTTCCTCATCAATTACGATCAATCCAAGATTCCTTATGGGAGCCCAGAGAGCTGATCTTGCTCCAACAACGACTCTGTATGTTCCGTTTTCTATCCGCCTCCATTGATCGTAGCGCTCACCAGCACCAAGTCCACTATGTAAAACAGCTACTGAGTTTCCAAATCTAGCCCTAAAACGGCTTACCGTTTGGGGAGTCAAAGCGATCTCCGGGACCAAGGCAATAGCAGTTTTACCTTTATTCAACACGGATTCTATCGTCCTTAGATAGACTTCCGTCTTACCACTGCCGGTTACTCCTTGTAATAAAAACACTTCGGTTCTTTCTTTTTCTATTGCCAAATTTATCCGATCTACAGCGGTCTCTTGCTCTTTAGAAAGAACCAGATCAAGCGGCAACTCCTCCGGATAGTAAAAATCAGGTTCTCTGTATGTGGAAACTTTCTTTATTTCGATCAAACCCTGTTTCTCCAAAGCTTTTATCGTAGCGTGTGACGCATTTGTATATGATCTTACTTTATGTACAGGCATGCCGCCCTCTTTTAATGCCCTAATGACCTTATGCTGCACAATAGCCCTGGGATTCTTTTCAACTTCCTGTATGGCTTCATGCTTAGGTTTCTTTAGTTTCGCATACAGCTCATGTTTTACATCTACTTTAGGCGATGACGTCTTTGTCTTGATCAACACTAATCTTTTGCGTTGAAGTGAGTTTAATGCTTTGTTTATGTTCACGTTCTTGAACCTTGACCTGAGTTTCATTTTGGTGGCGTTCCCGCCCATATCTGAGATCGCTTTCACCACGTCAAGTTCTGATTTTTGAAGATCTAAACCGGCAAGCTTTTGGCTCAGATCAGGCACAGTGAAAAAATTCTGGGTTATTCTTCGAGTACGACCGGGTGGTAACGCCAGTCTCAAGACATCGCCGATCGGTGAAAGATAATAGTCTGAGGTAAATCTGGCTACTTTGATCATTTCAGGTGTTAGAATCGGGTCTTCGTCCAGGATTTCCGACAACGGAACATGCCTTTTAAACTCCGGTTCAGTAACAATGTCTATTATATAACCAAGTCTTCTGGCGCGGCCAAACTGGCATGCCGCCATTGATCCTATCCGGGCTTTTTCTTCTAGATCTTTTGGAATGGTATATTCAAATGAGTGATCGATCCGAACAGCCGGAATATCTATTATGACATGAGCGTATTTTTGTTTTTGCATAGTAATCCGAGTCTATCTTTAGTTAAAATAAAACACCTTGATAAAACATAATCATTATTTTCAGTTATAGCTCTTTATTTTATATCTGAAAATGACGTTTCCGCGGACTTACACCCGTGGCATCCTCCATTTCTTCGGTAAAATACACTGGAGCACACCCTCCGTCGCATAAGTCTAAAGATGATTATCCTCTCACATTCATCCCCGTCTTTACAGCTGTGGTCTTCTGCGAAGCGAGATTCACGCTATTCTGTTAATTTAAACTGTTCAGCCAGTCCTTCAATAGCTCTCAGCACTTCTAATGGTACTGCAAAGATCACTGTGTTGGATTGATCAGAACTTAGATCATTTATTGACTGAAGGGTTCTAAGATGTAATGCTCCCGTTTTTTCTGAAAGGATGCCTGCTGCTTTGGCCAAGTTGTCTGCGGCAATAACCTCACCTTCTGCCTTGATGATCACAGCTCTTTTTTCTCTTTCGGCTTCCGCCTGTTTGGCAATAACCCGTTTCATTTCTTCCGGTAAAACTATATCTTTAAGCTCAACGCTATCTACCTTTAGCCCCCAGGGATCTGTTGCTTTGTCGACTATGTCTTTTATTCTGTCCGAGACCCTGTCTCTTTCACTTAACAGCACGTCTAGCTCGACTTCACCGGCTGCATTCCTCATCGTCGTCTGAGCAAGCTGTGAAACAGCATAATCAAACCGCATCACCTCGATCGTCGCCAATTTCGCATCCGCCACCTTGTAGTATAAAACAGCGTTGACCTGCACAGAAACGTTATCACCGGTTATTGCCTCCTGGTGCGGTACATCTACGGCTCTTATTCTCATATCCACCCGACGCCAGCTCTGAAAGACAGGGATAACAATCCGCCAACCGGGCTCTATGATCTTGTTAAACCTACCCATTTGGAACTTTACACCTCTCTCATACTCATTTACCTGTTTAATGGAGCTCACTAAAATAAAAACCACTACAAACGCACCAAACATAAAGATTGAAAACAAACTGATTAATACTTCTGCCATTTACTTAACCTCCCATCCGCTTAACTATTAGACTACATCCGCATATGAGCATATATGAATCTATGTAATTTTGCATATTTCTCTGGCTCCTCTATTCAAAAATAACAGATTTGACGAAATTATATCACTCTCCTTCTTCCTCTGTGAATAATATTCTCTTATTTTGCCTGCTTTTATCTGCTATATTTTAACAATTTCTTGGTCAATCATTTCGCTTATAGACAACTCATTGATGTCTTATATAGATAGTCAGCTAGTTTTGATCTTTTAACTAAAAAGGAGGGAATAATGATTAAAATAATCGGCCTTTTTCTGACAACTATCAGTCTACTCTCTTTTCTGACTCTGGCTTTCTGTTGTCCGCCGACCTTCACCGAAGAATTTGAAAAAGAGTTTGAGAAAAACATCAAAGAGAGCATGGATGATTCTCACCAAAACGGTGACAGCAATGATAACGATTAAGCATTGAGGCTAACCGGTTACTACAACATCTTTCCAGAAAGCAAAATGACCTTTGATCTGATTGGCAGCTTCGCTTGGTTCAGGATACATCCATGCTCCGTCTTCTGCCGTCTCACCTTCAACCAAAACGTTGTAATAGTCGGCATGACCTTTCCACGGACACTCGTATGTATTCCCGCTCTTTTCCAGATATTCTGTTTGAACAGAGTCCGGTGGGAAATAATGGTTTCCTTCCAGTTCAATTGTGTTTTGACTCTCAGCAATGATCTTTCCGTTCCACATAGCTTTTGGCATTTTAATGCTCCCTCCTACAACTAGACAATAAGGATGATTTTTAACCTATGCATTGTCGGCCTCTTGGTACTCCCTGATGAGTCTTCCTATGTATCTTATATAGAATGAATGAACTTGCTTTGATTATAGGTTTCTTGCTTTGTCCGGTCTAGCTAAAACTAAGCAAACATAAACACAGGCTTAAAACAACATTAATCATTTTACCTTATTCTTTATATAGGCCGTCTTGTTAATTT